>Ga0206126_10003670_pt1 | contig 15427 bp, 7 predicted proteins | sample Helgoland_Spring_5_FD_148621 | JGI IMG/M metagenome (GOLD analysis project Ga0206126, IMG submission 148621) | Pelagic subsurface seawater microbial communities from Kabeltonne, Helgoland, North Sea - Helgoland_Spring_Bloom_20160412_1 | ecosystem: Environmental > Aquatic > Marine > Epipelagic ...
AATATCCAAAAGTTAATGGACTTTATGGAAGAGACTGGAGGTGATTTAAGTGACTATGTTAAGCTTAACCAAGATTACTCAAAATTAGATGATCAAAATCTATTATACGAGTACTACAAGCAAACAAAACCTCATTTAAACAACGAAGAAATTAACTTCCTTATGGAAGACACGTTCTCTTACGATGAAGATGTAGACGACGATAGAGATATACGTAGAAAGAAATTAGCGCTTAAAGAGCAAGTTGCCAGCGCTAAAAGCCACCTAGACGGGCAAAAGTCTAAATACTATGACGAGATTAAAGCTGGAAGCAAACTTACGGGTGAGCAACAAAAAGCAATTGATTTCTTTAATAGGTACAACAAGGAGTCAGAAGCAACTCAAAAAACAGTTAAAACAAACTCTGATATTTTTACACAGAAAACAAATAATGTTTTCAACGACAAGTTCAAAGGTTTTGAATATAACGTCGGTGACAAGAAATACAGGTTTAATGTAAACAACGCTGAAGAGGTTAAAAATACTCAGAGCGACATAAGCAATTTCACCAAAAAGTTTTTGGATAAGAATTCTGCTTTAACAGACGCTAAGGGTTATCATAAATCTCTATATACAGCAATGAATGCGGACGCTGTTGCAAAACACTTTTACGAACAAGGAAAAGCAGATGCTATGAAAAATAGTATTGCTAAAGCCAAAAACGTTGATATGAACCCAAGACAAAGTCATGGTAAGGTTGAAGCGGGTGGCACAACTTTCAAAGTGTTAGGTGATAACTCTTCTGATTTTAAGTTTAAAATTAAAAACAAAAATAAATAACAATTTAAAAAAATAAATTATGGCAATTACAGGAGTTCCTTCGGGAACTATCGCCCCAGCTCCAGCGCAACAAACGCTGGCGTCGAACTATATCGATTTTACGAATGGTACGAATGACTGGGCACAACAATATTTACCAGATCTTATGGAAAAAGAAGCTGAGATTTTTGGAAACAGAACAATCTCAGGATTTCTTTCACAAGTAGGAGCTGAAGAGAGCATGACAGCTGATCAAGTTGTATGGTCTGAACAAGGAAGGTTACATTTATCATACACTGCTACAGTAGTAGGTGCTGGTGATGTAAATGGTACGTTAGCAATTACTGCTGATATCGATGGTGATACAACTGTTGGTAGTGCAACAAGTAGAGCTCACGCTGTTAGAGTTAATGACACGGTATTAATAGCACAAGCTGGTGTTGTAGTTAAAGCATTAGTTGTTGAAACTCCAGATTCAAACGTGGTTTCGGTTGAGCCTTACGCGGCTGCAACTTTAACTGCTGCTGGTCTTTCTGACGCTGCTGCTACTGTGTTGGTTATTGGTTCTGAGTATGGTAAAGGTCAGTCTTACTCTGATATTACTGGTACTCACAGTTCTGATAGAAGAGAAGCTATCACACCAACTTTCAAGCACTTTGATAACAAGCCAATTATTATGAAAGACTACTACGAAGTTTCAGGATCTGATGCTTCTCAAGTAGGTTGGGTTGAGGTTTCTGGTGAAGAAGGTCAATCTGGTTACATGTGGTACTTAAAAGCTGAAGGTGACACGAGAGCACGTTTTACTGATTACTTAGAAATGAGTATGATTGAAGCTGAGAAAACAGTTGCTAACTCTGCTATTGGATTTGCTAACAAGCAGATTAGAGGTGCTGCTGATTCTGGTGCTGGTGGATCTGGTACTGAAGGTTTATTCGCTGCTATTGAAGCTAGAGGTAATTTAACTTCTGGTGTTACTGGTATTAACCCTGCTACTGATTTAGCTGAGTTTGATGCTATTTTAGCGGAGTTTGATAAAAACGGTGCTATTGAAGAAAACATGATGTTTGTAAACAGAGCTACTTCGTTAGCAATGGATGACATGTTAGCTTCTATGAATTCTTACGGAGCTGGTGGTACTTCTTACGGAGTATTTGATAATTCTGAAGATATGGCATTAAACTTAGGTTTCTCTGGTTTCAGAAGAGGTTCTTATGACTTCTACAAGTCTGACTTTAGATACTTAAATGACAAAGCTACAAGAGGTGGTATTAATGATATAGCAGGTAGCGCAGCTATCCGTGGTGTTATTATTCCAGCTGGAGTTTCTTCAGTATATGACCAACAGTTAGGAAAGAATCTTAAAAGACCTTTTTTACACGTTAGATATAGAGCTTCACAAACTGACGATAGAAGAATGAAAACTTGGGTTACTGGTTCTGTTGGTGCTACTACATCTGCACTTGATGCAATGCAAGTACACTATTTATCTGAAAGATGTTTAATTGTACAAGGTGCTAACAACTTCATGTTAATGAACTAAGCACAATTATTTTAAAGAGACTGGGATTAATTTCCCAGTCCCTTTATTTTTATTAATTTTATTATATATTATATTATGGCAAAAAAAGCTAAAAAAACAGAGAAGGTTGAGGTAAAACCTCAAGTAGAAAAAATGGAAGAAGTAGTTACAGAGTTTTTTGAAGAAACTTTTGAAGAAACTGTAGTTGCAAAACCAAAAAGAGTTGAAAAGAAAAACTCAATATTAGAAGATGGTTGGGAATTAAAAGATAGGATATACAGGTTAAGGGGTAATAAAAAACCTATATCAAGATCTATTAGATCTGCCAACATACATTGGTTTGATGAAAAAAAGGGTTACGAAAGAGAGCTTAAATATTGTCAAAACCAAAAAACACCATTTGTTGATGAAATGAAAGGTGACCAAAGGTTAGAGCACGTTATTTTTAGAAACGGTATGCTAATTGTTGAAAAAGAAAAAACAGTTTTACAAAAATTACTTTCGCTATACCACCCTGATAGAGAGAAATTGTTTTATGAAGAAAAACCAGTTGCAGTAGCGGCAAACGAAATAGCTTGGTTAGAAATGGAAATAGAAGCATTAAACGCTGCTAAAAACATTGATATTGATATGGCAGAAGCTATCATGCGTACAGAGATTGGTTCTAAAGTATCAGAGATGAGCTCTAAAGAACTTAAAAGAGATTTACTATTATATGCTAAAAGAAATCCTGAATTGTTCTTAGAGTTAGTAAGTGATGAAAACGTTGTACTTAGAAACTTTGGTATTAGAGCAACAGAAATGGGAATATTAAAATTATCTTCTGATCAAAGAACTTTTTCATGGGGTTCTAACGATAGAAAATTAATGAATGTTCCATTTGATGAACACCCTTATTCAGCTTTAGCCGCTTGGTTTAAAACTGATGAAGGTATGGAAATCTACTCTAATATAGAGAAAAGATTAAATTAACAACAAAATAATATGGTTGCCCTTCGGGGTGACCATTTATTAAAATTTAATTTTATGACAAAAAAATCAAAGGGTTTAGGAGACTCAATAGAAAAAATTACAAAAGCAACGGGGATAAAAAAAGTTGTAGATACAGTTAGCAAGGTTATCAAGAAAGATTGTGGGTGTGGAACGAGAAAAGATACTTTGAATAGATTATTCCCTTATAATAAATAAAAGAAATTATGGTAAGAGTAGATGATGTTTATCAAAAAGTTTTAGCATTTGCTAATAAAGAGCAAAGAGGCTACATAACACCCCAAGAATTTAACTTATTTGCCGACCAAGCACAAAGAGAAATATTTGAACAATATTTTTATGATTTAAATCAATTCTCTAGAGTTCCAGGAAATTCAAGTGAATACAGTGATATTGTAGACAACATAAACGAAAAAATAGCAGCATTTGAAGCGATTGGTACTAGTCTTAGTCTTGCGCCAAATATTTATAGACTAGGTACTGTTACGGCTGACGGTCGTGAGGTTGAAGAGGTTCAACCAAACGAACTTTTATATATGAATAATTCTGCGATTTCTAGACCAACTAACAGTAGAAGAGTCTACGTTAGAACAGGTCCCCTCGCTATAGCCGTGACTCCAGTCGCACCTAGTGGTGTAAATTATACTTTTATAAGATTACCAGCGAGACCCACGTGGGGTTATGTTGTGGTTGGAACAAAAGCGCTTTGGGACGGTGGCACAAATTCTACTGATTTTGAACTTCACGCGTCAGAAGAAACTGAACTTGTTTATAAAATATTAAAATATGCTGGTTTGTCTATGAAAAGAGATGATGTTGCTAAAGGTGGTCAAGGACTAGAATCGTTACTAACTCAACAAGAAAAACAATAACAAATGGCAAATTACTTATTAAATCAAACCCAACAAGACTATTACAATGGAAGTGATCATGGTAATTATCAGTTCACGTCTTTAAATAATATAATAAATCAATTTATAGTTGCTTACGTGGGAGAGGATAAGATAATATCTAAAGCCAAAAGAGTTGACGTAGCGTTTCACGCGCAAAGGGCTTTAGCAGAATTATCTTTTGACACATTCAAATCTTGTAAAGCACAGGAGATTACGGTGCCCGCTTCGCTTCAAATGATCTTACCACAAGATTACGTTAATTATACTAAAATTAGTTGGGTAGATTCGTCTGGAATAAAACACCCACTGTATCCTACTAATAAAACATCAAACCCGTCATCCAATCCATTGCAAGATTCTGATGGTGATTTTAAATTACAAGCGGTGGGTACTTTAGTTGGTACTTCAAGTGACATAGTTTTAGATGCAGAGTATAAAGATATTTTAGTTGGGATGACCGTTAGTGGGCCATATATTCCATTGGGAACAATCGTTAGTGCCACTTCAAATTCTAGTAGTATAACAACCATCAGCATGAAAGACGCTGTTGGAAATGCGGTTTTTCCTACAGATGGAACAGGTGTTATTAGCAATACCGGAACAACGTTGACTTTTGAAAGTTCAATTGATGGCTCCTTGTTGTTACCACAAAAATCTTCTCATATAGTAGAAAATTTATCATGGAATCTTACTGATTACAAAATAACAGGTACTGCTTCTGAATTAGAAGACATTGAAATTGGTATGATAGTTTCTCATGATGATTTTCCAGTAGGTACAACTGTAACAAACGTTTACACAACTACGATAGTTTTAGATAAACTACCAGTATTTGGTAGCGCTGCGGTGCCTTCTGGAGGTGAAATAACCTTCATCTCTCCAAACGCAGACACGGACACTTGGTCAAACTATAAATCAGCAACACCATCAGAAAATCAAGACGACTATCAAGATGATACTTATTGGAAGATGAACGGTAATAGATACGGGCTAGACCCTCAACACGCTCAAGCAAGCGGTTCTTTTTATATAGATTGTGTATCTGGAAAAATACATTTTAGCTCTAATATTAGTGGAAAAACTGTGATCTTAGATTATATAAGTGACAGTCTTGGGACAGAAGAAGAAATGCAAGTTCATAAATTTGCTGAAGAAGCAATGTATAAATGGATCTTGTATGGTATACTATCAACTAGAGCAAACGCTCGAGAAAATGTTGTTAGAAGATTTAAAAAAGAAAGATTTGCAGCTATTAGAACTGCAAAGTTAAGATTATCTAATATTAAATTAGAAGAATTAACTCAAATACTTAGAGGCAAATCTAAGCAAATAAAACACTAGTACATGCCAGAGATTAAGAATCAGTTTACCGGTGGTAAAATGAACAAGGATGTTGATGAAAGACTCGTTCCCAAAGGTGAGTATAGAGACGCGATGAATATACAGGTTTCAACTTCAGAAGGATCCGAGGTTGGTACTGTTCAAAATATATTAGGTAATATTCAAGGTTGCAAATGGGATGCTGTACGAGAAGGGTCGTTTACTGTGGGATCTATTTCTGATGAAAAGAATGACGCTTTGTATTGGTTAGTTTCTGGGCAATATGGTGGAGTTGGTGATTACGATTGGAACCAGTTCGCGAGTGTTTCTGACATGATTCTTAGAAAAACATCTACTGAGTGCCGTTATGTTTTTGTTGATCAATACGCTTTTACAATAGACAACAACACTGGTTTAAATTTTGGTTCAGTTCCTCAAATAAGTGGTTTACCAGTAGAGGTGTCTAGTCAAATACAACCCGGTTGGACTGTTACCGGTTTAACAGCTGATGGTGACACTAGTAACACTGTTGAAGTATCGTTAGTCACACCCTCCGCTGAGTATACCGCAAATTTAGGAGTAGGTACAATTAACGTTGCTGATGGATTTGCTGTTCCTTTAGACGGTACAACTGGAACTATGGGTGTGAATAATAATATCTTGTATTTAGCTGGTTACGCTCCAAATATCACCCTCGCAGCACTTGCTGGTCAAGCGGTAGATTTATTTGATTCCTCGCATCCAGATTATCAAACAAACACGATTACAAATGCACAAATCGTTAACTATACGATTGTAAGTGTACAACCTTTTCCTCAAGCTCCACAATACCAGTTGGTTAGTTATGTAGAGTTAACGCTTCAAAACAACATAACTCCTTTTGGTGGTAGTTTTTTTCCTCAATATACTACTGGCAATACTGTTTTATCATCTTCTTATGATGGTTCTATAATTTGGGGCTCATTAACACTACCTGTAGTACCAAACCCTATTACTGTTCCAATTCCTAACAACCTTATAAACCACACTGTAGGCGCGGCTTTGTCTGTAGGTGATCCAGTTTCTTTTGGGTTTACCACCGGGTGTATTGGAGCAATAAATAGCGCTAACCAATTTACTCTTGTTAATTGTTCTACCGCAGCTCCAATAGCTATTGATTCTGGTAGCTTTAGCTTTACGCTTCCTCTAAATACTACAATACAACTTAACACGGATTTAAATTTATCCTCAAGCTTCCCACTTCATGAAAGTTTAGTTATTGAAAAGCCTAGAGTTTTAAATTTTAACCATGGTGATTACATTACTGGTATTAACATTATAGACGACATGCTGTTTTGGACTGATGGAAAAACAGAACCAAAAAAAATAAACATATCACGTAGTATTGAGGGTACGAATCACTTTTACACCAACACAAGTGGTTTATTGACCCCAGAGCACACTAAATTGATTGTTGATGGTGATGAAAAAGGCCTCATAAAAGAAGAGCATATAACAGTTATCCGAAAAGCCCCCTTGCACCCTCCTTACTTAGAAATAAAATCAACTGCAGGAGAGGGTCTTACGAGCGGTGAAGATGTTGTTGCTTCAGGCGCGTTGTTTACCGATATTAGTGTTGGAGAGTTAATTACACTAGTTTTTACTGAAATACCAGACAATCCATTTGGGTTTAAAGTAGGTGATATAATGCTTTTATCAGACAACATTGATGACTTACCTGACGATTGGAAAGTTAGAGTTAGTATTCAAAATATAAATTCTTCAGGGGGAACTTCAACGTTTGTTGTTAAAATTGAAACAATATCTCCCTCGCTTAACGCCACGGGTGTTGAGTGGTATGGGCACTTAGAAAAAGAACCATCTCTTTTTCAACGTAAGCTACCAAGGTTTGCTTACAGATACAAATATGAAGACGGGGAATATTCTTCTTTTAGCCCGTTTACAGAGGTTGCCCTCGCACCTAGCGGTTTTAACTATGAAGGTACTGAGGCATATAACAAGGGCGTAATTAACTCAATTAAATCTTTAAAGATACAAAACTTCGTACGACCAAATATACCTTTGGATGTTGTTGGTATTGATTTACTGTATAAAAACGAAATAGACCCTTCAATATACTTGTTAAAAAGTATTTCTCCTAATGACGTGGTTATGCGGGGGCAAACCGAAAACTATTGGAATACCGCTGGTAACTCATCTGCAAACAACGCTAGTAAAGGTTCTTACGAGGTTTCTTCTGATAATGTAATGCTAACACTTCCTTCCTCTCAAAGCTTAAGAGCTTGGGATAATGTTCCGAAAACAGCTATAACCCAAGAAATTACTGGAAATAGAGTTGTTTACGGTAATTACACTCAAGGGTATGATACCGTGCAACCTGATATAAAAGCATGGCTTGGGAGTAGGGATATTGACGAGGACTCGAACGTGGGTGAAAAATCTATCAAATCACTTAGAGACTATGATATTGGTGTTGTTTGGGGTGATAAGTACGGCAGAGAAACTCCTGTTAAAACATCTGGATCTTCAGGATCTATTGCAGTACCTAAGTCCAAGTCTACCAATAGTAGTTACATTAATGTTGATTTAAAAAACTCCCCTGATTGGGCGGAGTATTATAGGGTTTATATCAAGGAAACCTCTAGCGAGTACTACAACTTACCAGCTGATAGAATATACGATGCGGCGGATGGGAATGTTTGGGTTTCTTTTCCTTCTGTGGATAGAAACAAAGTGGATGAAGATACGTATATTATATTAAAAAAAGGACCTGAATCGGATGATATGATAACCGAAGAGGCTAGGTATAAAATAGTAGCAATAGAAAACGAAGCCCCTGAGTATATAAAAACAACTTTCGAAAGACTGGTGCGCACAAACACCGACGGCTCTAAAGGTGCCCACTCTTGCCACATGTATTCTGGTTCGACCGGTAACAGTGTTTGTACTTTTCCTTCTGGCGGTAATGCTCCATACCCTGGAAGAAAAGGGTTTAGTATTGATTCTGATATATGGTCAGAAAGAGAGCATCTAACCACTCCTTGGCCTGCAAACCACGGAATGCAACTAACTTCGCCAAGAGTTCTTTTTAACGAAGTTGTTCAAAACAATAGCGGCTCTACCACTGACGAAATGTATGTTAGTTTTGCAAAAGAAGAACCAGATGCTGACGGGAATATGATTCCAAGATACACTGATAGGTATCACGTTGTTAGTGTTGAAGACCAAGAGGTTGTTCAAACTGGTGGGCTGGGCTACTATTACATAAACCTAGATAAACCAATAGTTTCGAGAGATGGTTTTATAACAGAGGTAGTAAATCTATCTAGCGACAATATACATATTCATTTTTGGAAAAAGACAATAATAAATAAACCTGAGTTTGATGGTAGATTTTTTGTTAAAATAAAATCAGATGCCACTGTTCAGGGGAATTTAATATCACCACCTTCTGCAAGTGATGATTTAATGGTTATAGATAGTTTTAGTCTTTATAAGATAGCAGACGACGATATAAGTTTTAGTTACGGAGGTACTAGTAGTACTGCAAACTTTCTTCCTTCAAATAATGAAAAATATCTTTTTCATATTGACGACAATACCGAGCACGCTCCTTCGAATGTATCAACAGCGACAAAGAGTGATTGGGAAAACTTATTAAAGTTTGGTGGCAGTACTAGGCGTTCTGGTTGGTTTATCGATAGTGCTACTTTTGCTAGCAAGCAGGGTGGGGGTCAAAATTTACCTTCTAGTGGTGAGTTGTCTTATAATAACGTTGAAACCCTTATAGTAGATGGTAATAGTAGAAGGACATGTAATATAACAACTCCTGTTACAGACCAAGAAGTTGTTGGCCTTAGATACCCACCTTATCTTCTTGGTGGAAGTGAAGCTGCTTCTATTACTTTAACTGATTTAGATAATATTTTTGGAATTAACATATACAGTCAAAATGTTGGTGATGGTAAAAGTAATGGTCAGGTGGCAATGAGAGGCGTGCACACTCAAGGATCTGGTGATAATTATATAGATATCGCGTATTCACAGTTTGGACCTGACGGACCCGGTAGCGATGGAAAAACAACAAACTATGACTTAGACTGGCGTATAGGCGATCCAGCTAACCCTAGTACAGATCAAGAAGATGTTGTCATTAACAATCTAAATCCTGAAACTCTTTTTCGTGTAAACGGAAGTAGTGTTATATATAAGATATTAGGTGTTCATAAATTCAGGTTGTTTAACTACCATGGCGCAAAACGATCAGGGGTTGTTAAAGTTTCTAAAGGCACTATACCACTTCATGGTACTCTTTGGAACACCACTCATACAGCCCAGGTAAAAGAGATGAGAAGGAGGCAAAATCGTAGAATAACATATAGAATACGATATGAAGCGAGTGAGGTTTACTCTCCAGATGCTTATGCTAATGGCGATGCTTTAGATAAGTTTGGTGAGCCTATTGATGGAATAACCGCTAACAACGGTAGTAATGAGGTAATTCAGTTTTTAACAGAGTTTTCGGTGGATAAAGAAAACCCTATAAGCATTAATCCAGCAATTTTTGAAACCGAACCTAAAAATGATATTGATACAGACATATACTACGAAGCTAGCTCTAGTCTTGCAACACTACCTTTAACAAATAAAAACAAACATTTATTTATACCCGTAGGATCTACGATAGTTCCGCCAGTTGGCACTGATTTTCCAGAAGGAATATTTATTACTTCCTGGGAAAGTATAAACCCATTCTCACCACAGTATATTATTAATCTTTCCACGCCACTAGACTTGGCGAGTGATTGGGGCCCACTAAACTCCCAACCACTTGTTTACGTAGAAAAGGATAATGGTGAAATTGTTTCGTTTAAAATTATTAATGGACAAATGGACCCGAGTAATACCGTGGTTCTAGCACTAGAGATAGAGCCTGAAGAAGAAGTTGGTTTAAGCTGGTTTAATTGCTGGTCTTTTAACAATGGCGTTGAGTCTAATAGAATTGGTGATACCTACAATAAGCCTTATATAACTAATGGTGCTACTGTTTCTTCCTCTACAGAGGAATTAAAAGAAGAAGAGACAAGAAAGAACGGATTAATATATTCTGGTATATACAACTCTACAAGTGGTGTAAATAATCTTAATCAATTTATTGCTGCGGAAAAAATCACAAAAGATATAAACCCTATTTATGGTAGTATTCAAAAGCTATACGCTGGTTGGGGGCAAGGCGGTGATTTAGTAGCGCTTTGTGAAGATAGAATATTAAAAATACTAGCTAATAAAGATGCCTTATATAACGCTGATGGAGATACAAATGTAACTTCAACAAACAATGTTCTAGGCCAAGCTATACCTTATTCTGGTGAGTATGGTATATCTAAAAACCCAGAATCATTTGCATCGGAAGCTTATAGAATCTACTTTACAGACAAGGTTAGAGGTGCTGTTATGAGGTTGTCTATGGACGGGTTAACACCTATATCAAATCATGGTATGAAAGATTGGTTTAGAGATCACCTAAAACTAGGTGATAAACTAATTGGTAGTTATGACGATAAAAAAGATGAATATAATATTACTATAAAAGGTGATACTATTGCCAAAACAGTTACGTTTAGAGAGGACGTAAAAGGTTGGGTAAGTTTTAAATCTTTTTTACCTGAAAATGCTATTAGTTGTGCTAGTGAGTATTACACATTTAAAGATGGTAAGTTATGGAAACACCACGCTGAGCAGTATGATGCTCTTGGTAAGGAGATTAATAGGAACACCTTTTATGGTATGCATAATAGTAATAGCTACTCTACTTTTACCGCTGTTTTAAACGACTTACCTGGAAGCGTTAAATCCTTTAACACTATAAACTACGAGGGTAGCGACTCAAGGGTCATTGCTAACTTATTGGATGACCAGTATTATAATTTATCACCAAAACCAGGTTGGTACGTTGATTCATTGATTACAAATAAAGAGTCTGGAAGCGTAGATGAGTTTATAGAAAAAGAAGGAAAATGGTTTAACTATATAAAAGGTAAAAACATACAACACTCCCTCGATCAAATAATAGTAAATCCAGACGGAAGTTCTACTTTCGACCACGCGAGTTTTGCAATCCAGGGGATTGGAAGATTAAGTAATATTCCAGTTAATACAGCCGTGCAAGGTTGTACGGATGCTAGCGCTTCGAATTACGATCCTAACGCAACTAATGATGATGGTTCATGTATTCCATTTACGTATGGTTGCCTTCACCCGTCTGCGGATAACTACGATTCTAACGCGAATACAGATAGCGGAAATTGCACTTGGACAGGGTGTACGTGTGATGTTGCAATTTACCCGAATGGATGTACTAACACAACAACCTTCCCAATGGAAGCGGTGAATTACCAATTACCAAACGTAATGCCAACAACCCCTCCGTTCCCCGGAATAAGCGACGATGGTAGTTGTACCGCTTTGGAGTATGGCTGTACAGATCCTACGGCTCTTAACTACAACCCAGCAGCAAATACAAATGACGGAAGTTGCACGGCGATGACTAACGGATGTGCAACTCAAACCGCTAGTAATTATGACCCCTCAGTATCAACAGATAATGGGACGTGTATCTGGTATGGGTGTCAAGATGTTACCGCGAATAATTACTACATTGATATTGAAACTGCTGCGTGGGTAAACGAAGTTAATAACTACCAACCTTTTACTAGTGCCTATGGACTACTAGACGCAACATGTACTTATGATTCTGGTTGTACTGATTCTTTCGCATCTAACTATAACGCTACAGCTACCGTAGATGATGGCAGTTGCATGTATTGTGTAAACATTGCCTCACCATCCCCTACACCTGATGCTAATAACGCTTCAACTCTTACAAACACTTATTTTACAGCAAGCGTAGCGTCGGACGAAACAATTTCAAATGCTAACGACGGTGTTATTAACATTGATATCTCATTAACATCTCCGTATGGAGATAACGGCGTACCAACACTTACTCATAGTAATGGCGTCTCCTATTCTAGCACTATGATTTTTGGGCAGGTGCATGTGTTTAGTGGTTTACCTCCTGGTACTTACGATTTAAATATTACTCAAGGAACGAATAGTTATATTGGAAACCAAACTAACCCTTGTTTGGTTGGTTTTAACGCGTTATTAACGGTGAATCCTGGTCCACCAGCTCCAACTCTTGGTTGTACTGATGCAGCTGCAGATAACTATAACGCTGCGGCTACTCAAGATGATGGTTCTTGTGCTTACACTATTTCAGGATGTACAGATGCTGCTGCAACTAATTATGATGCTTCAGCTACAGTAGATGATGGTTCTTGCGTTTACGCTTCTGGTACACTCCAAATAGGCGATAGTGCTCTTGGCGGGATAATAGGATATATTTTCCAATCTGGAGACCCTGGATATATTGCTAATGAAGACCATGGTATTGTAGTGGAAGTTACCTCAACTCAAGGTGCTAATAATTGGGGTTGTGACTTTGTTAACGTTTTAGGTTTAGGTGATGCTATTGGAGATGGACAAAACAACACGGCTACTATAATAGCTCAAAACTGTACAAACACTCCTACTGTTGCTAACTTAGCTAACAACCATATAGACGGAACGTATACAGACTGGTTTTTACCATCGATAAATGAATTGGTGCAAATTCATAACGGTATTGGCCCTGGCGCAACGGGAACTAACTCAAATAATGTTTCAAACAATAATATTGGTAATTTCAATCCTTTCCAAAACTGGAGTTCTAGCCAAGCTACCCCGACTTCGTCCGTTCATGTTCTTGATTTTAGCACAGGAGTTCTATCAACAGTGGGTAAAAGCTCATCATTACCTGGGCGCTATGCTAGATATTTCTAAAATTAATTAATTAATATTAAACTTAACAAATGGCTATATTAAACGCTCAACTAATTTTTAATAACATGAACATATCAGTTCAAGTTGGTGATATTATTTATTACACGCCTATAGTACCACAGGGTGGTTTTACGCAAGGGGCTTTGGTGAATACTTTAATGTTGGGTTCAATATTAAGTATAACGCCACTTGGTAACGGTACAACTAGGATTATAGTTGAGTATGATAATACAATATCTTCACTACCTGGAAAAAATGATTTTATTTCGTTCGCAAAAGATAAGAGAGTAAATACATCTAGTATATTAGGATATTATGCTGACGTTAAATTTGTTAACGACTCTACAGGTAAGGTTGAGTTATTCGCCATTGGCTCAGAGGTTTCAGAAAGTAGTAAATAAAAATAACAATACATGAATACAATAAGAACTTTTGATTTAGATTTTTCTGATTTACCCGCAACAAGCGAACGTAGGGTATTTACAATATCTGGAGATAAAGGAGCAGAGTTTAAATTAGAAATTAAAGACAATACCACTGGTTATTATTATAATTTTGTAACTAATATCTTTCAAGTTAGTCCTTCTAGCTTACAAGAAGAGATTGTTAGCAACCCGTATGCTGGAAGCATAACGTTTCCAGCTATAACAGGTTCTGATGATCAGTATAATATATTTTTATATGCAGTGCCCTCGTCAGATCCAGAACTTTCAACTATCCATAATACTTACAACGAAGTTAGATTTGGTGATGGCTCGTTAGATATTAACAGCTCTACAGGGTCTAACTCTCTTGTAATGCAGAAGGTTATATATCAGTATGCGGCTCTAACATTAACACTACAAGGTTATTCACCAAATAGCACGGTGGCTGGTACGCTAGGAACTGATACTATATCTATAAATAGAGGCAAACCTCAAGCTAAAACAGCTTTTAGTTTCACAACAACTGCTGCAACGACAGCTGCTTATAGGGTTTTAAAACAGCCAGTAGCAAATGATATTTTGTCTTTTGTTTCACCTGTTGTTGGATCTGCTCCAATTGATTTACCAGGAGAAAACATATATCCAGCTGTTAGTAACACAGATACTGTAGATGGCACTGGTTTTGCCGCTGGTACTGCAACTAAGATTGTTATGGATACTAACGTTGCTGACAAAATGGTTGTAGGAGATAAAATAACTATAGCAACAACCGCCTTAACAGACACGGTAGATGGTGCTGTTTCTAGTGGCGTTAAAGTTGTTATGGACAGTAACGTTGCAACAAAAATGGCTGTTGGAGATAGAATTACAGCTGCTTTGTCCGGTGTTCCACACGCTCTTTTAAATGAAACCCACCCTACAATAGTAACAGTTGCCGCTTTAAATCCAGATGGTGATAATGTTAAAGAGTTTTCAATGTCACAAGCCGTAGCTTTAAGCGATGGTGAAACGCTAACCTTTACCCCAAAATGTAATAGAGAATTGTTTACTGTTGCTGCTTTAAATCCAGACGAAGATAACGCTAAAGAATTTTCTTATGTAGATAAAGATGGTGGTACAAGCTCTAGATTTGGCGTTCTTGATGGTGCCACGTTAAGCTTTAGCAATAGAAAAAACTTTAGTTGGCCTATAACCAAAGCTAACTTAATAAAAACAGGTATGATAGTTGTACCAAGTGCCAATGTTACAGCGGATACTGCGGTTGGTATATATGAAGACACTATAACCTTGTTTGAGGGAACTGTAGAATCAAAAACAATAATTAAAAACGCAAGGCCAGCTATAAGTACAGTTGGTAAAAAACCAACAGTAGCAAAAGGATTGATAACAGCTCAAGATGGAACTGTTGTTTTTGATAAACAACAAGCTTTAGCTTTAGCTGGTGATACTGTAAAAATAGGTGGTTATGGAGAAACTGAAATATTAAGAGTTTTTGGTTGGGATGTTAGGTTTACAGACTTAGCTATCGCTTTAACCGCGCCAACCACAACAACAACAGAAGCTACTAGTGCTCATGCAACAATAGCTGTTGCTGA
>Ga0206126_10003675_pt1 | contig 15408 bp, 16 predicted proteins | sample Helgoland_Spring_5_FD_148621 | JGI IMG/M metagenome (GOLD analysis project Ga0206126, IMG submission 148621) | Pelagic subsurface seawater microbial communities from Kabeltonne, Helgoland, North Sea - Helgoland_Spring_Bloom_20160412_1 | ecosystem: Environmental > Aquatic > Marine > Epipelagic ...
GCACCGTTACGGTTGTTTCGTCGGGCACTCCGTATGAAATCACGACCTTCCGCCGTGATGTGGAAACCGATGGGCGCCGCGCTGTAGTGGCGTTTTCGGATGACATTATTGATGATGCACGTCGCCGAGATTTTACGATGAACGCGCTTTACGCCCGTCTTGATGGTTCAATCGTTGATCCGTTGGGCGGTATTCAGGATGTGTTGGATCGGCGGGTCCGATTTATCGAAGATGCAGATCAGCGCATTCGCGAAGATTATCTGCGCACCCTTCGTTTCTTTCGGTTTTCGGCATGGTACGGCGCGATTGATCAAGGCTTTGATCTGGACGCGCTGAACGCGATTTCCTCTAACCTTGATGGTTTGGAATCCCTTTCTGCGGAACGTGTAGGAATGGAGATGGTCAAACTGCTGAACGCACCAGATCCTGCTGCTGCAGTCGCGGTTATGCGTCAGACTGGCGTTTTGAATGCGGTGCTGCAAGGTGCTGATGACACTTGGCTGGCACCGCTGATCCATGTCGAATCCTTGTTGGATCTCTCGCCAAACCCAATGTGTCGATTGGCAGTTTTAGGTGGAACGGGTGTTGAAACGACCCTGCGCCTGTCTAAGACACAGGCGCGTCAAATGGTGCAATATCGTGATGGCATTGGATCGATGGCAGGTGCGGGTGAGTTGGCTTATCGATTGGGTGCAGATGTTGCGACGGGCATTGTTGCGCTGCGCTGCGCATATTCGGGATCACCGCCTTTAAGTGAGATGATGGACCGTGTTGTGGCTGGTTCTGCTGCAAAATTCCCGATTAAGGCATCCGACTTAATGGATGTGTTTAGTGGTCCTGCGCTGGGCAAACGCCTCAAGGAACTTGAGGCTGAATGGATCGTGTCAGATTTTACAAAAACAAAAGAACAGCTTTTATAATGTTTAAATTTTTAGAAAACCTTGTGGATCCTTACGCCGACTACAAGGAAACCGATACGCCCCCGACCACGCTGTGGTCTTTCATGTGGGAATACAGCCAGCCGTTTAAGGCGGTGTTTTTGTTCACGGCTGTGATGTCATTGGTTGTGGCCTCTGTTGAGGTTGGCCTGATTTATTACATGGGTCGCGTTGTGGATGTTTTGGGCGGCGAACCCGCGCAGGTTTGGGAGGAATACGGGACGGAATTTATCGTGATGGCGGTTTTGATCCTGACCCTCCGTCCACTGTTGCAGGTCATGGATGTGGCCTTGCTTAACAATACAATCCTTCCAAATTTCGGTACGCTTATTCGCTGGCGTGCGCACAAACATGTTCTGCGCCAATCGGTGGGTTGGTTTGAAAACGATTTTGCGGGACGCATTGCTAACCGTATCATGCAAACGCCACCTGCGGCGGGTGAGGTGGTGTTTCAGGTATTTGATGCGATTTCGTTCTCATTGGCGTATTTGATTGGTGCAGCGATATTGCTGGCTACATCTGATGCACGTCTACTGATGCCATTGATCGTATGGTTTGCCCTTTATAGCCTTTTGATTTCATGGACTGTGAAACGTGTTGGCCCAGCGTCTCAGGCGGCGTCTGATGCGCGGTCAACTGTTACTGGCCGCGTTGTTGATGCCTATTCCAACATTCATTCGGTTAAGATGTTTGCGCACCATGATCGCGAGTTGGAGTATGCCAAAGATGCCATCGAATACACGCGTCAGACATTTCAAAAAGAGATGCGTATTTTCACGATTATGGATGTGATGCTGGTTACGCTGAACGGTCTTTTGATCGTTGGTGTTGTAGGTTGGGCGATTATGTTGTGGATGCACGGATATGCCTCTGTTGGGGTGGTTGCAGCAGCTACCGCCTTAACGTTGCGCCTTAACTCGATGACGGGTTGGATCATGTGGGCGCTGACGTCGTTCTTTCGCCAGCTTGGGGTAGTTGCTGAGGGAATGGAAACGATTGCGCAACCGATTATGCTTAAGGATGTCCCAAATGCTAAAGCGTTGAAGATTGACAAAGGCCGGATCGAACTAAAAGGGTTAACCCATCATTACGGGCGTAAAAGTGGCGGCTTGGATGCAGTCGATTTGGTCATTGAGCCGGGTCAAAAGTTGGGACTCATTGGCCGTTCAGGTGCGGGAAAGTCGACATTAGTCAAACTACTTCTGCGCTTTTACGATCCTGAAAGCGGTCAAATATTGATCGATGGACAGGACGTGGGGGGGGTGACCCAAGACAGTCTTCGGATGAATATTGGGATGGTCCAGCAAGAGAGTTCGCTTCTGCACCGCTCGGTTCGCGACAACATGCTTTATGGTCGTCCTGACGCGTCAGAAGTTGATATAATTGCGGCGGCTAAACAGGCAGAGGCGCATACCTTTATTCAGGACCTCACTGATCCTGAAGGTCGGTGTGGATATGAGGCCCAAGTTGGCGAACGCGGTGTGAAACTTTCAGGTGGGCAGCGCCAACGCGTGACCTTAGCGCGTGTCATTTTGAAGGACGCGCCGATCTTGTTGTTGGATGAGGCGACAAGTGCGTTGGATAGCGAAGTTGAAGCTGCAATTCAGAAGACGCTGTATGGAATGATGGAGGGCAAAACCGTGATCGCGATTGCTCACCGCTTGTCTACGATTGCGCAAATGGATCGTATTTTGGTTCTTGATGCTGGAAAAATTGTTGAAGATGGCGACCATGACGCGCTTTTGGCGCTGGGTGGTCTATATTCTGAATTCTGGACTCGTCAATCTGGTGGGTTTCTAAAGACCGAGGATGCAGAATGATAAGCTTTGCTAATATGATCGATTCGTTCAAGCCTGCGGACGGGCCGCCGCCACAAACATTGGGTGCGTTTATGCGCTGGTGTTTGTCTGGTTCATGGCCCGCCTTGTGGTTTGCAGCGTTCTTTTCTGCTGCTGCTGGCGCGATGGAGGCTGGCACTGCATTGATCCTTGGTAACGTTATTGATGCTACAGTTACGCTGGGGCCTGATGGGTTCTTTTCCGTGACTAATGTAGGATTAATCGCAGGTGCATTGGCTTTTTTCCTGATCGCTCGACCCGTACTGTTTGGCCTGTCTGCTGCGACCAATTCGATCATCGTGCAGCCCAGTGTAAACCCGTTGGTTTTGTCGCGTTTGCATCGCTGGACCTTGGGCCAGAATGTCAGCTTTTTTGATGATGATTTTGCAGGCCGTATTGCTCAAAAACAGATGCAGTGTGCGCGGGCTGTAACGGATGTTGCATCTGAGGTGATTAACGTTGTTGCCTTTGCGTTGGCGTCTCTGTTTGGATCAATTCTGTTGCTGGTGGCTATTGATTGGCGTGTGGCCATTGGGTTCTTCGTTTGGCTGGTTTTATATTTCGCGCTGATAAAATGGTATCTGCCGCGCGTGCGCGTACGTTCTGCTGATCGCGCTGGAAAACGTGCGATGGTTTCTGGGCAAGTGGTCGACACCATCACGAATATCAAAACTGTTAAGCTGTTTGCCCATTCTGACCATGAGGATCGCGCAGCCCTTGGCGCTATGAAATCCTTTCGCGAAAGTGCGTTAAGATTTGGATATTTGTCTGCGACTTTCCGTTTTGGATTGATGGCTTTGGCTGGATTGCTGCCGGTTCTATTGTTGGGTGGGACCATACTGCTGTGGCAACGCGGTGAGGCGTCTTCGGGTAATATTGTGGCTGCGGGTGCAATTGCTATCCGTATCGCGCAGATGACAGGCTGGGTAAGTTTCACACTGATGGCGATTTATTCCAACGTTGGTGAGATTGAGAATGGAATGAAGACTCTAACACGTCCAGACCGTGTTGATGATGCGGATCAAGCGCCTGCGCTGTCTGTACCCAAGGGCGAGATCAAACTAAGCAACCTCAGCTTTGCTTATGGCCGCGAAACGGGTGGGTTGATGGATGTTGACCTTACGATTGGTGCTGGTGAAAAGCTGGGTATTGTTGGTGCATCGGGGGCGGGTAAGTCGACCTTGGTTTCACTTCTTTTGCGTCTTTATGATCCTGAAGCTGGGACAATTGAAATTGATGGTGTGGATACCAAAACCGTCACGCAAGAAAGTTTGCGTCGCAGTATCGGTATGGTCACGCAAGAGACTGCGATGTTCAATCGTTCGGCTTGTGACAACATTCTGTATGGTAAACCGGACGCAACTGAGGCGGAAGTTATAGCTGCGGCTGAAAAGGCCGAAGCGCATGAGTTCATCGGAGAACTTCAAGATCATATGAAGCGTGATGGCTATGACGCTCATCTGGGTGAACGCGGTGTAAAGTTATCTGGTGGCCAACGCCAACGGATCGCATTGGCACGTGCTATTTTAAAGGACGCGCCAATCCTTGTATTGGATGAAGCCACCAGTGCTCTTGATAGCGAGGTTGAAGCGTCAATTCAAACGGCGCTGGCGCGTGTGATGGAGGGTAAGACTGTGCTTGCAATTGCGCACCGTCTTTCGACACTGACAGAGATGGATCGAATTGTTGTGATGGACAAGGGACGCATCGTCGAGGTGGGTGATCACCAGACGTTGCTTTCTAAACAGGGTTTGTATGCCCGCTATTGGGATCGGCAATCTGGTGGGTTCATATCAACACAGGTTGCACAATAACCCTTTCGTATTTGTGCGACTGGCGATAGGGGAGCCTTATGACAGAATTTAAAATTATCCGTTTGGGTCATCAGGGTGATGGTATCGCTGACGGACCTTTGTTCGCGCCAATGACTTTGCCCGGTGAAATCGTGACCGCTACGCAAGAGGGCGATGCGCTGAAAAATGTGCGTATTCAAACGCCATCTTCGGATCGTGTCGCTGCGCCTTGTCGTCATTTTAAATCTTGCGGTGGCTGTCAGCTGCAACATGCGAGTGATGAATTCGTTGCGACGTGGAAAGCGGAAATTGTGAAACGCGCCTTTTCTGCGCATGAGCTGTCACCTGAAATTCGCCCAACACTGACTTCACCCGCCAAATCGCGCCAGCGCGCAACAGTTGCAGCCAAGCGAACGAAAAGTGGTGCGATGGTTGGTTTCCATGGTCGCGCTAGTGGCACAATTATCGAAGTGCCTGATTGCCAGTTGCTGGATCCCAAGATCATGGCAGGTTTCCCAATTGCTGAGGAATTGGCAACAATCGGTACTAGCCGCAAAGCGGCATTAGCTGTTGCGCTGACTGTGTCTGAAGATGGTTTGGATGTATCTGTTACTGGCGGCAAGGAACTAGATGGCTCTTTGCGTTCTGAACTTGCGCAATTGTGCGACCGAAGTGGTTTGGCCCGTCTCACATGGGATGGTGAAGCGGTCGCTATGCGTACGCCGCCGCGCCACGCCTTTGGCAATGCTAAAGTTGTTGTGCCTGCAGGTGGTTTTTTGCAAGCGACTGCACACGGTGCTGCTACATTGCAAGCTTTGGTTGGTGAAATTGTTAAGGGCAGTAAACGTGTTGCTGACCTGTTCGCGGGTAGTGGTACTTTTGCTTTGCCTTTGGCGCAGACATCTGCCGTTCATGCTGTTGAAGGCGATAAGGCGATGGTCGCGGCTCTTGATCAGGGTTGGCGTATGGCGCTCGATCTGAAACCTGTCACAACCGAGGCCCGCGATTTGTTCCGTCGTCCGATGTTGCCTGATGAATTGGCTAAATTTGACGCTGTTGTTTTGGATCCACCTCGTGCTGGCGCGGTGGAACAGGTCCGTGAACTTGCGAATTCAAAGGTAAATGTGATTGCATATGTTTCTTGTAATCCAGTCACCTTTGCACGCGACGCCGCGCAGTTGGTTGAGGCCGGTTTTATTTTGGAATGGGTTCAACCTGTTGATCAGTTCCGTTGGTCTGCGCACGTTGAATTGGTCGGCTCATTTCGACGCGAAACTTCCAAAGTTGAGAAGCCAAAACTCACTATTGGGTGATCGCATTTTTTCCCAAAAGTGATCGATCGTTTTAGAAACTGAGTGTCCTAGAAAGTAATTTGAGCGGGTTTTATGAAGCGTAGATTTTTGATTTTGAGTGGGTTCGCCTCTGCAATTGTTAGTGCGTGTACTAAAGAAATTAGTTCCACGTCGGAAAGCAAATTTAAAACCTATTCAGGCCCTGAAGTTACTTATATTATTGTGAACAAATCTGAACGTAGGATGTTTCTTTTTCACAACGATACTATGCTTAAGAAATATAAGATTGACCTTGGATTTGCACCCGTTGGTGACAAATATTACGAAGGCGACGGCAAGACACCCGAAGGCGATTATTTCATTAATCGTAAAAATTCTTACAGTAAATTTCATCTTTCTATTGGGATTTCATATCCGAACGCTATTGATCGGGCAGAGGCTGCGGCACTGGGTAAACCTCCAGGTGGAGATATTTTCATTCACGGCGAATCAGATCGCCGTAAGTTAGGCAGAAACGATTGGACTTGGGGATGCATTGCAGTTCCAAATAATGAAATCGAAGAAATCTATTCTATGGTTCAGCGTGGTACACCGATTAAAATCAATCCATAGATCGCAGCCTTAAGCTTTTGTTTTATTATTCGACTTCAGTAACAATTTCGGTAGTTTCTTGAATTGCTGCAGCTGGTTCTTCTGAATTAACAATGGGTACTAAACGGATTGCTGACGGATTAGCCGATGGGCTCAACAAAGGGGTCGTTTGGTTGCCCATTATCAAGGTCCACCAAATTTTACCGTTTTCTTCTTGATGCCAAGCAAAGCCCATATCTTTGGCATCAGCGGCTAGAATTGTGCGACGGGTGTCTGGCCGTTCAATCCAAGCACCTAATGTTTCCAATTCTGTTTCATAAGTTTCCGAGATGTTTTCACCAACCAACTGGCCTTTGTAACCGACGCGCTGAATACGATCGATCGGGGATGAACCGTCTGAACCAAAGTGCCAAGGACGGTTTTGAATAGACATATCGCGTGAGTGTGTAGTAGCGGCTGCATTAAGTTGTGGGTTTAACTCAACAGAAGTAACACCCTTTGAATTGCGCAAGGCGTTTACAGAGTCGAGCATACGAAATTGAAGCTTACCGGTCTCGTTGGGGTCAATCTTGTAAACTGTCGTAACTGGTCTGCCGTCACGGCCTAACTGTGGCTCCACTGGCACACAGGCGGATAATGAAATCAATCCGGCCATCATAATTGCGATCATTCTGACCATTTTTTGCTCCACTCGGAAATTTCTGTTGTTTACGCAATACCGTGGGATGCGTTGCATTTCAAACTCACATCGATGTGAGCCCGCATAATAACAGTTGTTTGATTTGCGACTGCGTCTTTAGCGTCATAGTGTCTGCCTCAAGGCAAGAGTATATGCGATGGAGAGACAATAATGTCTAAAAAGCTATTTGAAAATTTTACACGCCGTGCGTTTCTATCTGGATCTGCCGCCGTTTTAGCCACGCCTGCGTTGGCTCAAACAAACAATTTGCCAGGTTTCGCAGAACGTGATCAGACGGAACCAGTACGTCGCAACATCTCTAGTTTCCGCACTTTGGACTGGCGTCCTTACTTCGAAAATACACGGAAAGGTGCAATTCTTGTCGATATTGATAGTCGGGCAGTCCATTTTTGGAATGAAGATCAGACTGAATATAAACTCTACCCATCTAGTGTTCCGCTCACCGAAGAATTGACCCGCCGTGGCCGAACTTCAGTTACGCGTAAGGTAGATGGTCCAAGCTGGCGTCCAACTCCATCGATGTTAAAACTGAATCCTGAATGGCCAAAGTTCGTAGGTCCAGGTCCAGATAACCCTTTGGGGTCTCACGCACTGTACCTTAGCTGGACGTATTATCGAATTCATGGAACGCACGATACGCGCAAAATTGGCCGTAAATCGTCGAGTGGGTGTATTGGCCTGTACAACGAACATATCGCAGAGTTGTTCTCCAAAACACAAGTTGGCACTCAAGTGTTGCTAATTTGACGAGAAAATGGCTATTCTTACAATGATGACGACAAAGTGTGTTGGCAATCTCGCCAATTAATTGTTTAGGTTAGGGGATGACGCACGCCTTGAGTGCGTACCCATTAACTTGTGTACGCCCAATCTGGAGAATAATATGAAGAAACTAGTACTCGCAGCTGCTTTGACAGCCGTAGCAACAACATCTTTCGCTGGCTCTTACTCTGAGCCAGTAATCGAAGCACCAGTAATCGTTGAAGAAGCTGCTTCTTCTTCAACTGGCGGTTTTTTACCAGTGCTTCTTTTGGCTTTGATCCTAGCAGCTGTATCTAAATAAGCTGCTTACATGCTGTGCTAATTGAAAGGCGACGCTTTAAAGCGTCGCCTTTTTTCATTCTATCATATGAATTGCTATTTAGACGTAAAAGAGCCAGCTTTTGAATCCGGTACTAAATCAACTTGCTTAGTCCAGCCAACCCTGCAGATTTCTTTCGATGACTGTTCCTAGCGCCTTGATGTGCGCATCGTCGTCATTCAGGCATGGAATATAAGTGAAGCTCTCACCACCTGCATGTTCAAAGCTCTCGAAAATCTCTTCGTTGATTTCTTCCAGCGTTTCAATGCAATCAGCTGAGAACGCAGGCGCACAAACTGCGATGTTTTTTGTCCCCGCTTCAGCCAATCGCGCAACTTCTTTAACAGTATAAGGCTGCAACCATTCCTCTGGCCCAAACTTGGACTGGAAGGTGGTTTTGATTTCTGTGTCGTCCCAACCCAATCGCTCTTTCAAAAGGCGCGTCGTTTTTTGGCAGTGGCAATGATACGGGTCTCCCTGCATCAGATAGCGTTTTGGAACACCGTGGTAGGAACAGATCAAAAGATCAGGACGCTTTTCTAGGCCTGCATATGCCTTCTCAATCGATTGTGCTAAAGCGTCGATATAGACTGGATCGTCAAAATACGGCTGAACAGTACGGGCTGTTGGCTGCCACGTTTCCTCTAGCAAAGCACGGAAGAATTCGTCGTTGGCTGTTGCAGAAGTGGCACCAGCGTATTGCGGGTATAGCGGGAAAAACAGAATCTTTTGAACCCCTGCTTTTGTCATCTCACGGACTTTGGATTTTGTTGATGGGTTGCCATAGCGCATGCAAAAATCAACCGTCACGTCATTGCCATAACGGGCCTGCATTTCTGTTTTGATCTTGGCGGTTTGAGCTTTTGTAATGGTTAGTAAGGGGCTCTCGTTTGCTTCCTCGTTCCAGATAGATTTGTAAGCGGCACCGGAACTAAATGGGCGTTTGGTTAGGATTATGAGTTGAAGAAGCGGCTGCCAAAGCCATGGGCTGTAATCGATGACACGTCGGTCAGATAGGAACTCACCCAAATACCGACGCATGGACCAATAGTCGTAGTTATCTGGCGTCCCAAGGTTTGAGAGCAGGATACCAACTTTTGGTTTCTTAACTTTTGGGTGGTCTGGTTCTGCATGGGTGGGGATTTTGGCGTCCGGCATAATATTCTCTCAACTAAGTGCTTGGAGATCAGATAGCCGCTTTTAGACGCAGGTCAATCTGACAGCGGTTTTTCTTCAGTTTTTAATGCATCTGCCAAACGTGCGCTGGCTGAGCCGGGACGAAGTGGTTTGGGTTGGCTTTCATCAGGCGACCACCCGGTGAGGTATACAATGTCAAAGGTCGCTGTAATTCCACCTTGAGCGGCGGGGAATGTTTTCTGGTACAATTCATTAGCGCGCTTGAAAACCGCACGGCGTGTCGAGGTACGAAGGCGTGAGGTTAGTGCGTTGGTTTCACCCATGGCACGCAGATCGTGCATAAGGTGCCAAATGTCGCGGTAAACCACGTTGGTTGTTTGATTGTCCGCCACAGGCAGGGCCAATCCGGCGCGTTGCAATAGCCCGCCCATGTCGCGAATTTCACCCATTGGTGCGATTCTTGGGGATAGCCCGCTGGAAACTTCGATTTCAGCCTGCCCCAAGCAACTGCGCAATTCATTTAGTGTTTCGCCGCCAAATGTTGCGCCAAGAAACAAGCCGTCAGGGCGTAACGCGCGGCGACACTGGATAATTTGTCCAACAGGATCGTTAGCCCAATGTAATCCCAGTGCGTGGATGACTACATCATATTGAGAGGGTTCCAGTCGTAGGGTTTCGTCATCAGTGACTGTTGTAGCTTGAGGCAATGATTTTGCCCAATGCTTAGGAAATCCGCTGACCACAGCTATTGAATTAAACGGCCTATTAACCATGCCCATACGATCCTGGACCTCATCGGCAGCTAGATCATGTAGGAACAAACCATCAGACGACGCGCGGGCGCGTTGCTGAAGCAAGGATTTGGAATCGGTCAGAAGTTTTGGTGATGTCATAAAGGGTAGATAGAATGCTCAGCGCTACAATTCAAACAGCTCTTGCAATGATATATCCTCCGCGGTGCCTCACTTGCTGGGATCTGGTGAACAGTGACTTTGGATTGTGTGGGCCGTGTTGGAGAGACACGCAGTTTATTGGTGGTGCCATTTGCGATGGTTGTGGGGTTCCGTTGATTGGAAACAGTGGCGATGGCGAATTGCATTTTAATAATTGTTTACGAACGCAACGCCCTTGGGCGAATGGCCGATCAGTGATTTTGTACAATGAAAGCGGACGCCGGATTGTGTTGGGCTTTAAAAACGGGGATCTACAAGATGTCGTTAGACCAGCGTCCATCCGGATGGCGGCAGTTGCACATGACATTTTGAAGCCAAATATACTGCTGGTCCCAGTTCTATTGTATTGAACGAGATTGCTTAAACGGCGTTATAATTAATCAGCGTTGCTTGCAAAGAGTTTAGCGAAACATCTTGATTTGGCGTGTTGCCCAGATGCGCTTCAGCTATTTAAGCGAACCCAAGCATTGGGCGGAATGGTGCATACCGAAAGATTTGCGCATTTGCGTGGTGTTATGAAGGTTCACACCTATCGTATGCGACGTATGATCAGGTGGTCTGCGCTTTTGACTGATGAAGCCATGACTTCTGGTGCAACATTAGCTGCTACAACAGAGGCATGTTACGCTGGCGGAGCGGATCACGTATCTGTGCTAACACTAGCGCGTGCCGCAAAAGACGCCTAGATCAGGGATCAGCGAAAATTATTGAAGGATCTGACCTATGAAAAAGGTTGAAATCTACACCTCTCCATTGTGTGGCTTTTGCCACAGTGCCAAAAGTCTGTTGAACCAAAAAGGCGTTGAGTTCGATGAAACCGACGTTTTGTCTAACCCCGACGAAAAGCCAACTATGATCAAACGTGCAAATGGTGCCCGCACTGTCCCGCAGATATTTATTGGCGACATCCATGTTGGTGGATGTGATGAATTGTTTGCGCTGGAACGCGCGGGCCATTTGGATGGCATGTTGGCTGCATAATGCGCGCTGCAATTATACAATCGAATGCATCAGACGATCCGTCTGAAAACCTGCTGCACGTCGTCAAATCGGTACGGCAGGCCGCATCTATCGGTGCAAAATTTATCTTTACGCCTGAAGTGACCAACTGTGTTTCGACCAGCCGCGCCCGTCAGAATGATGTGCTGCGTCATCAAGACGATGATGAGACACTTAAAGAACTGAACAGTTTGGCACGTGAATTGTATATTTCAGTTTCGATTGGCTCTTTAGCAGTTAAAACTGATGATCCGAATGGGCGGTTTGCTAACCGCTCATTTTTGATCAACTCGTCGGGTCATATTGTCGGGCAATACGACAAGATTCATATGTTCGACGTACAGATTTCTGAAACCGAAACCTATCGTGAATCCGCAGGTTATCGGCCTGGCGACAGAGCAGTTGTTGCAGATACTGTGCTGGGAAAAATTGGGATGGCTATTTGCTATGACATGCGTTTCCCATTGCTTGCGAATGCGCTGGCGCAAGCGGGTGCGGAAATCTTGCTATATCCATCCGCGTTTTCACCGGTCACAGGTGTAGCTCACTGGCACAGCTTGTTGCGCGCGCGCGCGATCGAAACAGGCTGCTATGTAATTGCTGCTGCGCAAACAGGAACCCATCCAACGACAGGTTCGAAAGCGCGAACAACTTATGGGCATTCTCTTGTTGTTGACCCGTGGGGCGAGGTTGTTCTTGACGCAGGTGTCGATGCTGGCGTTTATGCATTTGATATTGAAATGGATAATGTAGCCAAAGCGCGGCAAAAAGTGCCGTCATTGTTGAACGCTAGATCGTTCTTGGCCCCTTAGTTAAAGTCGTAAGACATGAGCACGGATAAAAATGCACTTGCGATCTCGCTATTCAGTGAGATTTTAGCGGCGGATCAAAAGGTCCGTTACCGCCTTACAAGTGTGTTGCCCAAAGGGATGGAAATTTCGCATTTTTCAATCTTAAACCATTTGGCCTGGCACGAGGGCGAACGCAGCCCTGCGCAATTGGCTGAAACGTTCAATGTCACACGGGGTGCAATTACCAATACGCTAGGTAAGCTAGAGTGGGCGGGGTACATACACATCCGTCCAGATTGGGACGATGCGCGCCGCAAAATGGTTGCAATCAGCCCTGCAGGGCGTCGAGCGCGTGATGAAGCCCTAAGTGCGATTTCCCCAATTGTTGATAACGTGATCGAACAACTGGGTGAGGAAGGCGTGCGCGCCACCCTGCCCATTTTACGCGAATTACGAAAGCAGCTTTAGTCCGGTTTCGTGCTGGCTGTGACGTAGTTCACGCTAAGATCACGGTCAGACAAACGCCATCCCCATGTCAGTGGATTAAAAACAAACCCTTGGCGATCCACAGGGGTCATGCCCGATTTTTCTAGCAATCCAAATAGTTCATCAGGTGTGATGAACTTGTTCCACTCGTGGGTACCTTTAGGAAGCCAGCGCATAACGTGCTCTGCGCCAATAATCGCAAACACATAAGATTTTGGATTGCGGTTGATGGTTGAGCAAATGTGCAGTCCGCCGGGCTTTAGCAGCTCCTGACAAGCTGTTAGGTAAGCTTGTGGAGCGGCGACGTGTTCAACAACTTCCATATTCATAACGACATCGAATCGCTCACCATCTGCAGCCATAGTTTCGGCTGTTGTGTGACGATAATCGATATTCAGACCAGATTGGGCAGCATGTGCTGCCGCAACGGGAATATTTCCAGCCGCCGCATCTACGCCAATGATTTCTGCCCCAAGACGCGCCATTGGTTCGGACAGCAAACCGCCACCACAACCGATATCTAGAATGCGCAGCCCCTCAAAGGCGTTAGATGTTGATAGATCGCGATCAAATTCACCTGCAATTTGGCTAGTGATATAGTCAAGACGGCAAGGATTTAGCATGTGCAATGGTTTGAATTTCCCATTGGGATCCCACCATTCTGCGGCCATCGCTTCAAATTTAGCGACTTCTAATGGATCTACTGTCGTTTGGGGCGCTTGCATTTTGCTCTCCATCTGTTTTCTTGGCGTTGCTAGATCATATAGGGCTGTAATGGACAAACACACGGACCAAAAGCGCGCAGTGCAATATCTGTACCCGCCGATCGATCCATTCGATCAGCGGATGATGGATGTTGGGCAGGGTCACCGCATCTATGTAGAGCAATGTGGGAACCCAAATGGTGTTCCTGTTGTGGTGCTGCATGGTGGTCCGGGCGGTGGTTGTAGCCCTGCAATGCGTCGCTATTTCGATCCAAACATTTACCATATCATTTTGTTCGATCAGCGCGGTTGTGGTCGTTCACGCCCGCACGCTTCGGTCGAAAACAACACTACATGGCATTTGGTTGATGACATCGAAGCGATACGTACTTCGCTGGATATTGATTCGTGGATTGTTTTTGGAGGCAGTTGGGGCGCGACACTGTCGTTGGTTTACGCTCAGTCCCATCCCGACCGCACGACGCATTTGGTCCTTCGCGGTGTTTTTTTGATGACCCAAGCAGAGCTTGATTGGTTCTATGGCGGTGGTGCTGGAAAATTCTGGCCGGAAGTTTGGAGCCGATTTAAAGATCTGATTCCAGTGGACGAACAAGACGATTTAATCGCTGCGTATGCGAAACGTTTATTTTGCGGGGATATGCAGACTGAATTGAAATATGCAAAAGCGTGGTCCTCTTGGGAGAACGCGCTGGCCTCAATCAATTCAAACGGTCGTGAGGGTGAAGCCCCAGGTGAATATGCGCGCGCTTTTGCGCGCCTTGAAAATCATTATTTCGTTAATGCAGGTTTCTTGGAGGCTGATGGTGAGATTTTGGTAAATATGGACCGCATTGCACATATTCCGGGTGTGATTGTTCAAGGACGTTACGATATGATTTGCCCGCCACAAGCGGCGTATTCTATCGCTCAGGTTTGGCCAGCCTGTGAATTGGACATGATCCCAAACGCGGGGCACACGTTGTCGGAACCCGGAATTACGGCTGGTTTGGTGCGTGCAATGGATCGGATCGCAGCATCATGAATCGTATCGACCGCCGCGTTCTTTTCACATCCGGTGCGGCAGCGGCATTGCTGGCGGCGACGGGTGTATCCGCACAGACAGCGCCGCATCGTGGTGGTCGTTTACGCGCGGCTTTGTCCGGTGCAGCGCGCAGCGATCATTGGGGTACAGTTGATGGTGCTTTTATGCAGGCGGCGCGTGGCGCAGTTTTCGAAACACTGACTGAGATCGCAGGCGATGGAACCTTGCGGGGCGATATTGCGCAGTCTTGGGAAACCAATGATGGCGGCAAAACGTGGTCGTTTTTGATCCAACCGTCAGTCATGTTTCACGACGATATTGCGCTGCATGTCGATGATATAGTTTCTTTGTTTGAAAGGCACTCACGTCTGGACGTTCAGGGGGTTGCTGTTGGGCGTAGGGGTCAAGTTGTTGCGACGTTGAATCAAGCCAATCAAAGTTTTCCGTATTTACTGGCTGATCCGGAATTTGCGGTTTTGCCTGCGCAGGCATCACGACAGGCAGTTGGCATTGGTACCGGTTTGTACCGTGCTTATAAATTTCAAGCGGGTCAGCAATTCATCGGGATACGTGTATCAAAACACCGCAACGATATGTCAGCAGGTTGGTTTGATGAGATCGAATTGGTTTCGATCTCCGCAGACGAAGTTCGGGCAGAGGCGTTGCGCACTGGCTTGGTTGACGTTGCAGACATCTCGGCTCTTGATCCGTATTCTGATCCAACAGACTTTCAATTATTACCCAGCCCTCGTTATGTCCAGCAGATCGCACGGCATTCAATCGCACAGCCTGATGCGATAGGGCAGTTTTGGCCACTAGACAATTCGCGCATGGCGACGCGTTGGTGGATAGCCTGACCTCGAACAGGGGTTGTAGACTCAGTTCAACCTGCGTATAGAACCATCAATAGCGGCGTGTTGGGGTCCAAACCTAACTCTCCACCGGATAAGTCAACGGGCCGCGCGCCCGTTTTTTTGTGCTTAATCGTTAGATGGATAATATGACCAACGACCTAATCGCCAAAGCTGCCATTGACCGCCGTATGGCTGAGATCATCACGCCT
>Ga0206126_10003677_pt1 | contig 15405 bp, 14 predicted proteins | sample Helgoland_Spring_5_FD_148621 | JGI IMG/M metagenome (GOLD analysis project Ga0206126, IMG submission 148621) | Pelagic subsurface seawater microbial communities from Kabeltonne, Helgoland, North Sea - Helgoland_Spring_Bloom_20160412_1 | ecosystem: Environmental > Aquatic > Marine > Epipelagic ...
GACACACGAACTGGGGAAACGGATGATTCTTTTGAAAAAACCAGGAGTTTTCCTTAATATTAGTACCACCTATGCGGAAACGGGGTCTAGTAATGTTGTTCCATCTTCCATATCCAAAGCAGCGTGTAACAACCTGACAAAATCATTGGCATCTGAATGGTCTAAATACGGAATGCGTTTTAATTCAATTGCCCTTGGTCCAATTTATACCGAGGGAGCATTCACTCGTCTTGATCCCGATGGTACTTTTCAACAGCAAGGTATTGAAAGCCTTTGTATTAAACGCATGGGCGAAAAAGAGGAAGTGGCGAATTTGGCCACCTATTTAACAAGCGATTATGCCAGTTGGATGACTGGAAATATTATTAGCCTTGATGGTGGCGAAACTGTATGGAAGAGTGGAGAGTTTAATCACGTTGATTTATTGTCTAAGATGTGATGTAAATTAAATTAAATTAAATTAAATTAAATACAAATCGCCATAACAATGATTCCTGTCACTGTTAATCTTATTAAATTGTAATGTCTTTGTGTAGTCTTTTCGCCACAAACCCTACAATGACAACCTTTTGGATGTATACGTCTATATTTTTTTCCGAATCGAGACATTGTATTATAGAAAAACATTTTAAATATAACGAACCCTAATATATTATTTATTACACCTATCAATAAGTAATATGTATAACTTAGAAGAGAATATTGATATGATAATGCGTATGAATATTTTTTCACATTTAGACACTGGTAACCAAATGGTTAATATGGTAATTTCCAGTATGATGATGATGGTAATTCCGAATATTTACAATCGTGTGAAATATTACGGAAGAAATTTTTTACAATATGGAAAGAATTATTTACCATTTTTTCGCGCCAATACGATAACTATTGAAGGTATGCGGATTGTAACATTAGGAAGTTGGAGGCCACGAACCAATAATTTTTTCAGTATGCGTTTTCGCGCCATATGGCATTTTTTACAGAAAAATGAAAATAAAGATATTTATAGTTTTAAGGAATTTCCAAATTGCGAAGATTACAGTGATGATGATAATGATAATGATATTGACTTAGATAATGAACAAAAAATAAGTGATGATATTTTTGTCGTAGACCAGTCAAGCTGTTTCGAAATAGAGAAAGACATTCAAATATTTTGTAAAGTAACTATTGAACAATCAGAACAAGGCGGTGATGATAAAAAGGAAACAAAGGGTGCGGCGGTTGAAACAGTAAGGATCCAAATTTATTCATATAAAAAGACTATGAATGAGGTTGAAAAATATGTTAATGGTATTACAGAAGATTATTTAAATTCACTCTATATGTCGCGCAGAAACACGCAATTTATTTATTCGCTTGTAGATTTTTCAAAGTATGATAATTCTTCACGGGAAAATACAATGCCTATGTGGGATGAGTGTCGATTTAACTCATCACGGCGTTTTGATACAATTTTCTTTGAACAGAAGGAGGAACTGATTCGCAAGTTAGACTTTTTCGAAAATAATCGTGAATGGTATGAAAATGAAGGACATCCATACACACTTGGAATTGGATTACACGGGCCACCAGGTACAGGTAAAACATCGATCATTAAATCAATGGCCAATAAGTTGAATCGTCATTTAATTGTAATTCCATTGTCAAAAATAAAAACTCAGCGACAATTTCACCAAGCATTTTTTGAGAGCGAGTATTCTCATAAAAACGCCAAACATCCGATTACATTTGACAAAAAAATTATTGTATTTGAAGATATTGATTGTATGACTGATCTCATCATGGAACGCAATGTGAAAAATGGGATATGTAATGAAAGTGACAATAGTAATACGCTTACAAAAGATGAATTATTAGAAGCCATCCAAAATGGTTATTCTGAAAAGAATGGGTCTTCATCTAATAGTTTTATGAAATCAAATAATGGAGATCAAAATGATAAAATTACCTTGTCTTTTATTTTGAATATCATTGATGGAATTCGTGAAACACCTGGGCGAATTTTGGTGATTACAAGTAATCATTATGATAAGATAGATAAGGCATTAATTCGACCAGGTCGTATTGATATGACACTGGAAATGAAGAATGCAAGTATTCCTGTCATTGAAGATGTAGTTCGTCATTATTATCATTGTGAAATTCCTAGAAAAATCAGAACAAAATTGCGTGATGGGGTTGTTTCACCAGCTATGCTTATTAATCTGCGGTTTAATTCGAAAAACGTAGATGAATATTACGAAAATTTATTGAATTTATTTTGAATTTATCTTCTCACAAATCCCTTTTTTGGGGGCGCTGCACCTCCTATTTTGCGAACCCGTGAAAGAGCACGATTAACTACATTACGATCCATACCAGAGAAGGCTAAATTCCCATCATTAATATTATTAACACTACTTTTTCCGATAGCATTAAATCGCATCATCATGGTGCGTGATGATGAATCAGAAATATGAATAGGTTTACCTTTTGGACCTGGTACATTATTTGAACCTGGTTTAATTGGAAGAATAGAAGCAGTTCTCATATAAGCCTTGCGGTTCATTGAAAAGGCATTACCAGAAGCAGTTGGATAAAAATGGCCTGGCATAGCACCTTTTCCTCTTAATATGGCATTGTCAGCATTATCACATCCATTGCCAATTGGATTAAATGTTGTGGTTATTAATTTCTGTGATCTTGGTAATATTGACATAATCTCTATATTATCAAGTAAGACTATATTTTTCTCTTAATGAATTCTTGCTCGTCTAAATGCGACCTGAGAACCATTGTTTGCTCCACCAGCACTATAATCGCCATTCGATGTTCCTAATCCAGCATATCCACGATTCACTGCCTGATCACGTTTAAAACGGATAAAGTTGGAAGAATCATAAACATATTTACCATTGGTTGTGGAAGCTGGAATGGGGTGTGGACGACCAGATTGTCCTCCATCGCGACTGCTAGATAAGTGAACTTTATTTCTATTAGTAGATCCTACCATGTTTGGTCCTCCACTAGAAAAATTAACACGAGATAATGGATCACCTGCGTTATTGGCAAGTCTAAAATTACCAATTGCAGCACCTGTTGCGATTTGTGTATTACCCCATGTTCTCCTTAATGATAATCGTGTAGTTCCGACAACTGTACCTACATTTCCAGGATAAGGTCTAATAAATGAAGCACCTCTAATATTTGGATATCTTCCTCCTGCAACTGACATATTTATATATATAAATAACACAAAAAAAATATTTTTTGTCAATAATGTAATAGTTTATTATTGTGTTATAATTCGGGGCATAATGTTCATTGTTGTCAATTCTTGGAACAACAATTTACAAGCATATGGAATCTGTACCTCCGAAAAGTTTACAGAATTATCACACATCTTACACATATACATGTGTCGATTTTCATTGTAGGCTGCGAAAGAACCACAATCTTTACAGACATGTACCTTGAATGAGTCAGAAACATCATATACGCGTTCCTTTGTAAAACGAGAGGCACCATGAGAAATCATACAATCACGTTCCATTTCACCAAATCGCAATCCGCCATCACGCGATCGACCCTCTGCTGGCTGTCGCGTCAAATTGACCATTGGGCCAATAGAACGACTATGTTGCTTATCCGCAACCATATGTTTCAGTCGCTGATAAAAGCATGGTCCGATGAAGATAGATGTTTCCAACTGTTCCCCTGTCAGTCCATTGTACAAAAGTTCATTGCCATTACATTCATAATTTACTTCCAAAAGTCTCTTGCGAATATCTTTAATATTAAATTCTTCAAAACTCGTTCCATCGCCAAAGAGTCCTAGTTCGAGTAGTGCCTTTCCAAGAAGCGTCTCCTTCAACTGCGCGATGGTCATACGACTAGGGATAGCATGAGGATTAATAATAATATCAGGTTTCACACCATTCTGTGTATAAGGCATATCTTCTTCTGGAATAATATTTCCAATCGTACCTTTCTGTCCATGTCGACTGGAAAACTTGTCGCCAATAAATGGCTTACGCATTGCCCGAAGTTTCACCTTACACAGATTGTAACCATCTCCATTCCGATTCAAATAATTTTTATCAATATAGACGTCCTCGCCGGTACGATAACTCTGACTGTAATCCTCAAACTTGATGGTTTTTGTATGGTCATTACGATTTTCCTTAATAGGGACAATCTTCGCCATAATAATATCCTTATCCTCAACCAAAGTGTTCTCAGGGATAACACCATCCCCGTTAATCTTTCCATAATTCCCAAACTTCATTCCCTTTGTCTTATTGGGGTCTGGACGACAACGAATTTCGGCGTCTCCGTATAGCTTCTTATCCTCATCCTTTTCAGTCTTGTAAAGTGTTGCTTGAAATAGTCCACGGTCAACAGATCCCTTATTAAAGAGAATACTGTCCTCCTGATTATATCCTGTGTGGCTCATAATAGCAACAATGACAGGAGCACCCGAGGGAATCTTATGAAGTTGAATAAAATTCATCACTCGGGTGTCAACAAGCGGACGCATTGGATAACTCAACACATACGCAGTTTTATCCATTCGCAGATGATGATTCGTTGTATAAATACCCATTGCCTGTTTTCCCATAGCACACTGATACGTATTTCTTGGTGACTGATTATGTTCAGGAAATGGAATACAGGATGCCAAAATTCCGAAAATAGTACTTGGGTGAATTTCACAGTGCGTGTGAAGATGACTATTGATTTTATCATACCGCATAGCAACAAGTGAGGAATTTTGCTCATGAGCATCGATATATTCTATGATACCATGATCATTTTTAATACTCGTAAGCAAGTCATTCCATGCGAACTCACCCGACGATATCTTTTCCACAACATCATCATTCAAAAGCAGTGATTTATTTTTTACACGATACACCGGGCGCGTGAGGCGGCCACCAGCTGTACACACATGAATCTCCATAATAGCATAGTGAAATGTAATCGATACATAAATGTTAATAATTCCTTGCTCTTTCTTATTTTTAAGATCGGTAAATAGCTCCAATGGATTTTCCGTTACACCAATCCAATTGCCATTAATAATAACCTTAACCTTATTATGGAGGGTACTCGGCTCGGTATCATCCTCTATTTTTGTTATTTGTGGTTCAATATATGTATAAATAGATTCACTATATGATGGTTGTGTAATATGTGTAAGATATGACAGATTTTTCACTACACCAACCGAATGACCTTCTGGTGTTTCTGCTGGACACAAAAATCCCCAAGTACTATTGTGAAGCTTACGTGGTGGAATAAGTTTACCGCTTTTATCGATCGGGGTATTGATGCGCCTCAAATGACTCAGTGTAGCAATATAGGTTAGCCGATTCAACACCTGTGCTACACCCACCTTATTACTCTTACTATTGGCAATACCAAAATCACCTGTTGCCAGAGCACGCTTAAATCCATTCTCAATCGTTGAAGCCTTTACTATTTTATAAATATTTGTCATGTTAATGATATTATCATATTCCTGATTTGTTTTCCATGAACCGTTAATAATTTCTCGACGAATCTGCTTCTGCATGTCCTTGACTAACTTATTGAAGTTATTGCGAAACAAATTGTTCAACAGAACACCACACGTATCAATACGTTTATTCTCATATGAATCACGATCAGATACAGTCAAAATGCCCTTATATGTTTTCAACAATCTATTCGTCATGAGACCAAGGAAATATAGTTTTTCAGCATCAGTTTTACAATGTGGAAACAAGTCTGTTGTAATAATTTGCCGCGTATATTGTTCTTTCTTAGAGACAGCTGTTGAACTCATACCTTCAACAGAACTTTGTTCCGTAGTCTCGGAATCCGGCTTTGTTGACGTATTAGATTTGTAAAAGGTGTATTGAGTATGTGCGACAATATAAGTGAAAGCCTGTTCCTTAGTCAAAATTTCATTGCTATCAACAATAGACGCTTTCAGTAGGGCTAGAAAATCACTCTCAAAGTCTTGATCCACATTCAACAAAATGTACTCGCAAATTTTCTTGTCACTTGTAATACCAAGTGCCTTGAAAAGGGTGAATAGAGGAATGGGTTGTGTCAACTTTGGCAACTGGATGTAGAGCTGACGGCCATATTCATTTTCCTTACTTGACATCATAATCGAAATCAGTTTGGGAGAAATCTGCTTAAAATCCGGTACAGAACGCATCTCAGCAATCCAAGACCACTTCGTCGATTTCTTAGTATTAAAACAGTAAATTTGATTTTCAGCCGCACGTTCCTGACCAATTACTGTTTTTTCACTTCCATTAATTATGAAATATCCACCAGCATCAAAACCACATTCATCGTGAAATGAAGCATCCATACTACTATGTCTCAGCGAACACAAACATGATTTCAGCATAATGGGAATTTTACCAATGTTAATATTTGGCATACTCTTCATAATTGTCTGACAAGTATCGCCATTCTTAATCTCATATGTAATGTTAATGTCCAATGTCATTTGGGAATTATAAGTGAAATTTCTAAGACGTGCCTCATTAGGATACATAATCTTAGAAGATCCATTATTCTCAAAAATTTGCGGACGATAAATCTTGAAATTTGAGAAATTAATATTTGCTTCAATCGTAGAGTTCGTGTCATCATCGTTTTCACATGTCACAACCAGAGGATTAAACATGTGAATTGTTTTCTGAATTTCATATGTTACAAACTGGTTATATGACTCTATCTGATGACGCACAAGTTGGTCCAAATGACAATTTTTAAAGTATGACTCAATCACCTCCCACGATATCTCCCCCATTTTTCCCGAAAAGATACGATGGTCGCGATTGAACTCCATTGGTGTACTATTATTTATTACTTATGTTTTTAACCTTTTTTTATTTCAATTATTTTTTTATCTTCGTGTCATCGTTTCTTTGTACAAACAGACGTCGACCAGTGGTTTTTTTGCAACGTATCCTTTATTCATTCTATGAATTTCATGAAATAATGCGTAATCAAATGGATTTTTCATTGGATACAGTGTTTTTAATATGTGTTGTGCGGCCTTTAATGAAATTACATATCCCACAGCTCCAAAGCAATGTGGATGAATATTAAAAAGGTCATCATTATAATCTTTCAGTTTAACATTAAAATCATTGTCATTAATCTGATCACCATGTCTAAATAAGGATAAAACATAAAAGTCGTCGTCAATTGATTCAATTGCCTTATTAACTTTCTCTCTAAATTCCGATTGATCACACAGGATCATGGCATCATCTTCAAGAATCAATGCTGATGGTATTTTGTTTCTAACAATCCTTTCTATAATTCCCATATGAGAGAGAAAACACCCCACCTCCCCTACGCGCATATCCCGCTTATAATATACATTAATAGCCAACTCGACTAATTTATTTACTGGATGAAGATTAGGCTTTTTAAAACCAAAACTTCTCAAATTTATTTCCGGACTACTGATTTTTCGTTTCAACTTACTTTCCCTAAAAAGCATTTGAATATTTGATTCAGTTAATTTTGTACCATCTACTCCATAAAATTCTGGCGGTTTTTCAAATATATTTGTCATACTTTTTATCAGTCTTTGTAGATGTTCTTTCCGTTTTGGTTGTAATGCTGTTCTTACTATTGAAATAATAAACGCCTTTTCGACATTAATTTTTTCCATAATTTATAAATAACTACAAAAAAATATCCAAAGATATAACTATACGATATAGTAATGAGTATTTTGAATCTGATCGAATCCCTCGATAATGAGCAAACAAAAAATAATATTATTCGCAAACAACTTCTTAATAAAAATAATTATTCTGATGTAAAGGTAATAAATTATTTTAATATCGATAAAAGATTCAAATGGGTTTTTCCTAATTATTATGAAAAAAAATTTACGACTTATTTAGATCCTGATAAGTGTGATGAAGGATTTTCTCGAAAACGTATTCGTAAAAGAAGATTACCAAAAATTAATGTTGAAGTCAATGCTAATATCGAAAAATTAGAGGATTTAGTAAAACTCATTAACGATTATCCTAGAAGTGATGTCATTGATTATAGTATTCGCATGGAAGGGCTATACAATATTAAAAATGATTTGAAAGAACTTATCTCGTTTGTTGGACTAGACGAATTAAAGGCAAATCTTCTTGATCAAATTATTTATTTTATACAGCAACCACCTGACGATTATTTGCATACAGTTTTGTATGGCCCCCCAGGTACAGGTAAAACCGAGGTTGCCAAAATATTAGGAAATATTTATACAAAATTGGGTATTCTCAGAAAGGGCACTTTCAAAAAAGTTACACGAGCGGATTTTGTTGCTGGGTATTTAGGACAAACTGCTATTAAAACTCGACAATTAATCGAAAATAATCTGGGTGGTGTGATATTTATTGATGAAGCATATTCTATGGGAAATCAGGAAAAGAGAGACAGTTTTTCGAAAGAAGCTCTTGACACCCTATGTGAGTTATTGAGTGATTATAAAAATGATATTATGGTTATCATTGCTGGATACAGAGAAGAACTTGACAATTGTTTTTTTAGTTATAATCCTGGATTAGCATCACGTTTTGCTTGGCAATTTGAAATTAAGGAATATACACCTGACCAATTATCACAAATTTTAAGGAAAAAAGTGGAAGATTATGGATGGGTACTTAGTGATGGCGTTGCCAACGAAGAATGGTTTAAGGAAAATATGGACTTATTCAAAAATTTTGGACGTGATGTAGAAAACCTTTTTTCTAAATGTAAAATTTGCCATTATCGTCGCATTTTTGGAAAATCTGAAGGCCGACATGTACTCACAATGAAAGATTTAGAAAATGGGTTTGAAAAAGCAAAGAAGTTTAATGCTGATAATAATGAGAATAAATCAACACCTTCTTTTATGTATACATAGTATTAATGAGTGAACCTCTTCGAAAAACTATACAAATTAACCCAGAATTATTTAGTGTTACTAATTCTAGTGGTAAGACTCGTAAGTCGCGAAGTGTTACACAAAAAAAACGCCCAACGATTCGTTCCAATCCATTGAAAAAAGAATTATTGAATAAGATTAAAACCCATGCTCAGAAAAATAAAAAAACATTAAAGGAAAATAATGATTTTGCTACTACTTTTGAGGAACATATGGACTATTTAAATAGTTTAGTTGAAAAGCGTAAAAAATTAAAAATACACACTGAATTACCATCAACATTACAAAAAGCTAATGGATTAGAAGCAACTACTAGTCAGCCACCTCAGCCAACACAACCAACACAAGTAACTCAAACACCTCAGCCAACTCAGCCAACTCAGCCACCTCAGCCACCTCAGCCAACTCAGCCAACTCAGCCGCCTCAGCCAACACAAGTAACTCAAACACCTCAGCCACCTCAACCAACACAGCCAACACAACCAACACAAGTAACTCAAACACCTCAGCCACCTCAGTCACAACAAGTGTCACTTGTGCCTAATACAATAACACAAATACCGATAGTAGCCCCATCCCCACCTCCTCCCTCTGAATTATATAAACCAAGAGAAGAATTACAAATAGCTTCGTTTACACTTAAAAAAGAACCACCTTATGGTAATTTACGAATTGGTGGAAAAAAACCTACATTCAGGAAATGGAATAAAACACAAAAGGTAAGACCTGTATCCAAAACACCAGTGATTGAAAAAACACAAGAAGTTAGAAAGAAGTATTCATTGGGTCGTAATAAAGAGAAAAATAAGGTTACGGTTTTTTTAAAAAATAATAAAACTAGACGAAAGATTAGTGATGAAATTGGTGCTATTCAACAAAAACCCATTAATGAAATCAAGGAATATTTACGTAAACATAATTTGATTAAGGTAGGCAGTGAAGCACCCAATGACGTATTGCGAAAGTTATATAAGGAAAGTTTATTAGCAGGAGAAATAAATAATAATAATGCATCATTCCTTGTACACAATTATTTATCAGAAGAACCGACATCAATTTAAAAAAATTTCATAAAAATAAAAACAAGTAATGCCGCTAAGGACATACCTAGTGTGACATAACCATATGTTTGATCCAATGAACTGAAAGCACTTATTGTTGTAAAAATAAACATTGTCAAAATAATAAGATATTTATTATTGAGTATTTTATTAATTGTACCATCTCTTATTTTCTTATTAAAAAGGGGCATTATGAGTAAGAATACTGATAACATCAATGCCTGCGAAATACCAACTCCACCAGCGGCAGCAAATGCCGTTGTAATTATAATTCCAGTGTATATAAAAAGTGGTATTAATAATGGTAAGGCTAATAAAACAAACTCAAATAAATCGGGAATGATTAATCCACCATTTTCAATTAATCCAATGAATGTATTAACTCCACCTATCAATGGCGAAAATAAAATTCCTATGCCCACTAATAAAGGAGCGAATAAGAATACTAATGAAATAATGATATCTGGTGAATCCTTCAACGCTTTTCCAGCATAGTCGAAAAACATGTCAAGTAAATATCGACTAGAAGAGAAGCCATGAATTAATCCTTGTGTAATCCAATTGAAAAATCTGTAAAGTAAATTCTCACTGTCTGGATTTTGTGATTCAGTAAAAATATTTTTGTAAGGAAATTTGGTTGTATAAGGAGGTCCATGAGGGTATCGACCATTCATTTTGTAAATCGAATAAAAATTGGCATATTCAAGAAACATGCCACTTATTGTGAAATAAATAATAACTGAAAGTATTGATGTAATAGTATATCCTATAAATTTACCAAAACTTGGTTCCTTTTTTTCTTCAACTTGATTTGTAGACTTTTTTTGAGAGCTAGGGCCAGGGTCAGAACTTGGATTACTTTTTTTAATATTACTTAAATTTTCTGTTGCTATTTTTGATGCGACATAATTTCTAATATTGCTTGGTGAAGCCTTGCTGATCATAGTTCTGATATTATCTGGAACTGGGTTATATGCCAAAAATGTTGTATTTGAGTTAGACATCTTACTAATATTATATAAAGATATTATTTTCATACTATTCAGTGGGGTTTACATATAATGTCATCTTCAAATACAAAAATTAAGACAACTCCTCAATACGATTACAAGGATGTTCTTATTGAACCCCGTAAGTCTAATGTAATCTCGCGCTCCAAGGTTATGCTTGAACGTTTTTTTACATTTAATAATGGTTCATCAGTCGAAGCTCTTCCTATTATTGCTGCTAATATGGACACCGTGGGAACTCTCGAAGTTTATCAGGAACTATCAAAACAAAATATTATTACTGCCTTTCATAAGTTCTATACCAAGGATGATTATATTAGAATGGGTAATAAACTTCATCCTGGTTTATTTATGGTATCGACAGGAATTTCTGATGCGGATTTTGTCAAACTGAAAGAAATTTTGGAGTGTATTAATTGTCAGTGGATTTGTATTGATATTGCGAATGGCTATTTATCATCTCTTTTAACATTCTGTCAAAAGGTTCGCAGGCAATTTCCTGATAAGATTATAGTAGCCGGAAATGTGGCAACTAAGGAGGGTGTTATTGAGCTTATTTCAAAAGCGGGCGTCGATGTGGTGAAGGTAGGTATTGGACCAGGCAGTGCTTGTACCACGCGCCTTAAAACGGGTGTCGGTGTTCCACAGCTCTCTTGTATCATGGAATGCGCCGAAATGGCACACTTGGCAGGTGGTTATATTATTGCAGATGGTGGAATTACATGTCCAGGCGATTTGGGAAAGGCTTTCGGAGCCGGTGCTGATTTTGTGATGATGGGTGGACAATTTGCGGGTCACGATGAAAACCCTGGCGAGGTTGTCGAAAATGAGACTGATGGTAAAAAATATAAGCTTTTTTATGGAATGAGTTCCGAACGAGCAATGCAGAAGCATTATGGAGGAATGGCATCGTATCGTTCCTCAGAAGGCAGATGTATCAAGATTCCGTACAAAGGTGCGTTAGTTGATACTGTGAATGATTATTTGGGAGGGTTGCGAAGTACGTGTACATATGTTGGCGCAAACAGACTTGATATGTTATATGAAAAGGTGGTATTCCGTGTGGTTTCTCAGCAAGTGAATACTGTTTTCGCATAAATTAGGTTTATTGTAATCTATAACTGACATTATTTTGCTGTATATCTGAATATCCGTCTTTTTGTTTTGTTATATGTGGAATGACAACATAACATTTAAATTTGTTCTGTAATTGTGATACATAAAACGAATCTATTTCTTTATTGTATCCGTTTATATTTTGTAAAATATAATTCATAATATTTTTTTTTATACAATAGGATCCAGTTGTTAATGTAAAATTAGTTTTTTTTATATTATTAACATTATTTAAATTTGTTATTGGTTTTATATGCGACCCAGATAAATATAATAAATCATAATCATTATTTATTTGATTTGAATATTTAAAAAGATTAGTAAAATCATCAATGAATTCTGTATCATCTTCTAATATTAATATATTTTCATAATTTCGGTTAAGTGCTATTTTCATAATTTCTATATGACTCTTCATACAACCTAAACATCCAATTTTATAATTATTAATTTTACTTGGATGAACAACTTTTTTTACATGTGAACAAAATATTGGATTCCATTTATTAACATCACTTAGTGTAGGTCTAACCGCATCAAAAAATTCATAATTTGTAATATTTTGTTTTTTCATTTCTTGAATCATTTGATTTTTTCTGTCAGTTCTTTGTTTAAGATTAATTATAAAAATTTTATTGATAATCATATATATATATATATATTTAATGAAATTAGATTGTGTTTTGACCGCAGTGAATGATAAAAAAGAATACATTGAATTTGTACCTATTTTTATAAAAACATGGAATAAATTATATCCAAATATAGATGTTAAAATTATTTTAATAGCCGAATCAATTCCAAATGAATATAATTGTTATAAAGATAACATTATATTATTCAAACCAATACCTAATATACTTACATCTTTTACAGCTCAGTATATTCGAATACTTTATCCAAGTATTTTAAATTATGAAAATGGTGTTTTAATTACAGATATTGATATGATACCAATGAATAAAACGTATTATACTGAAAATATAAAAAATTGTTCCAATAGTAATTTTGTTTATTATCGTGAAAATGTTTGTTTCAATGAAAAATCAATTGCTATTTGTTATAATATAGCATTACCAATGATATGGAAAAATATATTTCATATAAATTCTATTGAAGATATATGCGATCGATTGATTAGAGTTTTTAATAATAATGAAATCATCGAAGGACATGGAAATAAAGGATGGTGTATCGATCAGATTCATTTATATAAATATGTTACGGAATGGAATTCAAAAAGTAAAAGTTTACAATGTTTAGATGAAACAAAAACTAATTATCGAAGGCTAGATAGAGCGTTACATTTCAAGTATTTAATGGATGGTAATAAAAAAATGATTGCTGCTATTAAAAATGGTTTTTTTTCTGACTATCATTGTTTAACACCACATAGTAAATATAAAGAATATAATGAAGCCATTTATAATTTACTATAAATGAATTTAAACAGCTATCCGCGATAATTATTATAAGTTATGCTTCTCTCTTCCTTAGAGGATATGATCCCCGTCCTTGAAGACGCTCATAAAAAAACGCCTCTTGAACCACGAATTGAAAAGCTCGAAAATTTACTTACCATTGAAAAAGTTGAAGAAAAAGCTTAACGCAAAGGATAAGAAGAAGATGATTAAAACAATTAAGACAAAGATTGAGGCAGGTGAGGATTTAGATTCGGATGAAGAAAATTACGCGATTGAATGGAATCTCTAAAAATATAATGATTAATATAAAATATATATAAACATTGATAAACATATTTTACATATAATATGCTTGTAGAATATGTTTGGCTTGATGCTAATGGTTCGCCACGTAGCAAGACTAAGGTGATTTATGAGAAGGCGCCAAAGAATAAGGAAGATCTGAATTTGCCCCTTTGGAATTATGATGGTTCCTCTACCGGTCAGGCGGATGGTAATAACAGTGAGGTTATTTTAAAGCCTCAGTCTGTTTTTCCAGACCCATTTCGTGGTGGTGACTGTATCATTGCCTTATGTGATACTTATAATCCAGATATGACCCCACACGCCACTAACACCCGTCATTTAGCCGTCGAACGCTTTGCGCTTTATCCAAACGCGGAGCCAATGTTTGGACTTGAACAGGAATTTTTTCTTATGAAGGATGACAATGTTCTTGGATTTTATAATGAGGCTAAGAGAGAACCACAGGGTGATTATTATTGTGGCAATGGCTCTAATAACGCTATTGGTCGCGATTGTGTGGAGGCTGCGTTTAAGCGTTGTATTTTAGGCGGAGTTCATGTCACAGGAATGAACGCCGAGGTGGCGCCTTCACAGTGGGAGATTCAGGTCTGCACCACTGGTATTAACGCAGCAGACCAACTTGTTATGATGCGCTATATTCTTAATCGCACCGCGGAAATGTATGGTCTTTGGATCAACTATCATCCAAAGCCACTTGTGGATGGCGATTGGAATGGTTCAGGATGCCACGTGAATTTTAGCACAAAGCGTATGCGCAATGATGGCGGATATGAACATATTATGAAGGCTGTTAAGAAACTTGAAGTCAAACACAGTGAGCATATGGCACTCTATGGTAGTGGAAATGAACTTAGGATGACCGGAAAGCATGAAACTGCTAGTTATCATACATTTAGTTACGGTGTTGCCGATCGTGGAGCAAGCGTACGAATTCCTCGTCAAACAGAAAAAGACCAGAAGGGTTACTTGGAAGATCGCCGTCCATCGTCTAATATGGATCCATATGTTGTCACCTCGCTTATTTTAGAAACAACTTTGGCGTAAAAGAAAAAATAAAAAATCGGTTTTAAATGTAAGGAGAAAAATATGAATTTAACTAACAGAAATTTTATACGAAAACATTTAGTATCTTTTGCCGTTATAATTTTTGTTACCCTTTATGTTTTTATTATAAAACTTAAACCCGGGTTTTTATACAATCATGATGGATCGCTTCGCACATTTGGTGTAGGATATAAAAATAAAACTGTTATCCCAGTTTGGTTATTAGCGATTACTCTTGCGATAGCATCGTATTTACTCGTTCTTTATTATTTAGTCTATCCTCGCATTCAATATTAATTTTGAATAATATTATTGTTAATACGATAATTATTATTATTTTGATTATTACGGTAATTTTGATTATTATCGTGATTATCATCTTGACGACGACGTCTATTCAAAATATTAACAACTCGGCGTCCTGGAAAGTAAACATTTTGCTCTGATGCTAGCCAAAGTCGTTGATTAATAACATCGTGAAATTCATTCATAATTCGATTTCC
>Ga0206126_10003686_pt1 | contig 15379 bp, 10 predicted proteins | sample Helgoland_Spring_5_FD_148621 | JGI IMG/M metagenome (GOLD analysis project Ga0206126, IMG submission 148621) | Pelagic subsurface seawater microbial communities from Kabeltonne, Helgoland, North Sea - Helgoland_Spring_Bloom_20160412_1 | ecosystem: Environmental > Aquatic > Marine > Epipelagic ...
CGATCGTAATCTGAGAATCAAACGAGGCAGGTGCATTAAAATTATACTGGCATTTTGGACCACCACGTATCTCGTTCATTGCGCAAGATTTATTACTGGAATCGGACACGTACAGATTCGGTTGACACTGTGGCAACGTTCTGGCATTCTGAGAGGAAGCGCGTGCGGAACCATTCGGTGCTACCCGTTGCGTTAAGAATGGTTCAGTTGAGGTGTCCCATATAATGCGAAGTATGACACCGATCGCAAAGACAACAATAAGGTACGCAATGACTTGTGTGACCGTAACGGATTTCATTTGTGCGTACAGTGTATGAAACGATTTTGATAAATACATTTTTTTTTTCGGCATAATGTATATTATTAGTATCTATATATTGAGTTAACAGCAAGATTATTTATTTGGTTTCGAGTCGTGTAGCGATCGACATGGCTTGCAATTCTTGAGACAACAATTTGAACCCGTATGGAATCCGCAATTCAGTCACATCCATATCACATCGGTCTTCCTCGAACGTTTCGCATATATTTTTCTCCTTGTTGACGGCAGAAATCAAACCACTCTTTTTGCCGACGTGCATTGCATACCGATCGCTCATATCCAACATACGCTCTTTCAAGAACGACCCTGCTCCGTGCCCAATAATGCAATCGCGCTCCATTTCTCCAATCCGCAACCCACCATCGCGAGAACGCCCTTCGGCAGGCTGGCGGGTGAGCATCACTTTCGGACCCGTCGAACGAGAATGCATCTTATCTTCCACCATATGTTTCAGGCGTTGTTGATAAATCGGACCCATAAAAATGGCACACGGGATCTGTTCACCGGTTTGACCGTGTGTCAGGATTTCGTTCCCATTCTTTTCCATACCACATTTTTCAAGCAACTCGCAGATCGACTCGTAGTTCATATCGTTAAACGCAGTGCCGTCCCCACGCATACCCAGATGCACGCCACATTTTCCCAATATAGATTCGTACAATTGCCCCATTGTCATTCTCGACGGAATACAGTGCGGATTGATAATGATATCTGGGGTCACGCCGGTCTTCGCAATGAACGGCATATCTTGCTGACAAAAGAGATTCCCCACTGTGCCCTTTTGTCCGTGGCAACTGCTAAACTTATCACCCACGCCCGGAATACGAGTTGATCGAACACGCACTTTCACAAACCGATATCCATCTCCATTTTGTGACTCAAATGTAGTGTCTGAAATACCCGATTCGTTGTGGCGAAGGGTCGTGCTGTGATCGTGCATCGGTTTCTGTCCGTTCAACTTTTGAGATTCTCGTATCGGGACTGTTTTTCCAATGATCACATCACCACCCTTTAGCACCATATTGGGTTTTGCAAATCCATCCTTGTTCAGAGCATTGTACGAACCGGGTTTCAATCCACGCGTATTATGTGGATCCGGATTCATAAACTTCTCCTCTTCCCCCGTAATCGAATTTTTCCGCTCGTCATCTTTATACGTTCGGTAAAACGTAGAGTGGTAAAATCCACGGTCTACCGAATCGCTGCAAATGATCAACGAATCCTCCTGATTGAACCCGGAATAGGACATAATCGCAACAATCGCATTTCCGGCACTAGGCATGCTGTCTTGATTAATCAGCGACGCAACGCGTGTTTGCACAAGCGGTTTCATTGGGTAATTCAACACGTTCGCAAGCGAATCCAATCGTTTGCTGAAATTGGTGCAGTACAACCCCATCGATTGTTTACCCATTGCCGACTGGTACGTATTGCGTGGACTTTGGTTGTGGTCGGGAAAGCAAATCGTAGATGCCACCACACCCATAATCATAGACGGGTGAATCTCGGCATGTGTGTGCTGCGGTGTTGCCGGGTGCTTTTCGCTGTCAAAATGCATCTGGATCAGCGTATGTTCCACTTCGTTTGCATCAATGTATTCAACCACCGATAGATGGTATTTCCCCTTTTCATCGTGGTAACCAATGACCAAGTCGTTCCAACGAATCGTCTTGTTCTTGAGGCGTTCGCGGGTTGTTTTCGTGAACGTGTGCTTACCATTTTGCATAATAAACAGTGGACGAATCAGACGCCCACCTTCAGTATATATGTGGAATTCTTTTTGCGAAATTTGGAACGATACAGACGTGTGGGGGTGAATCACTCCGCGACGACGCATCTTAACCAACGACTGTTTTAGCTCGTGCGGTTCGGAGGTGTATGCGATTGGTTTGCTGTTGACATAAATCAACACCACATCTTTTAACACAATTGGATCAATGGTCGAAGCATTGAACTCTGTTGCCAGATCAGAAGATAGCACCACTTCCGTAACTTGCTGCGGACTTTCGTCAATCGTAATCGTACTCAATACCGACAAATTCTTGACCACACCAATGGATGCACCTTCTGGTGTTTCGCACGGGCACACATACCCCCATTGTGTGCCATTCAACTTACGCGGTTCAATCAGTTTGCTGGTCTTGTCAATTGGTGTGTTGATACGACGAAGATGTGAAAGGGTTGCCAAGTAAGACAACCGGTTCAACACGTGGGCAACCCCAAGTGTCCACGTAGATTGCGAATGGGCGGCGTTTTTCATTCCCCACGTGCCCGTCGCAAGTGCATATTTCAAACCACTTTCCAACGTGGTCGTTTTGATCACCTTATACAAATTGGTTTGGTTCAACAAGTCATCAATTTTCTTTGTGTATTTCCAATTTCCATTGTTCATTTCTTTCACAAATCCACTGCGGATTTCTTTAATCATCTTCATCAAATACTGACGACACAGATTCGATAGCAGGGCACCGGCAGTATCCACTCTCTTACACGCATAACTGTCTCTGTCATCTTGAGGAATGAACCCCATCTGGAAAAGCAACAGTTTGCGAACCATTTTCCCCAAAAAAAACGTCTTCAAAGCGTTGTCTTCGCCCAAGTGGGGCAAAATGTCAAATTTTAGCATATCATTCACTGCCCGGATTCGTTTGTCGTCTGTGATCTTTTGTTCGCGCATATTGTTGTACACATTCGTTTGTTTGGATAAATATTCTTGTGCACAATGCTGTGTCGAAATCGGCGAACTTTCTTGCAAGGCAGGTTGCAAGAGTTGGAGAAGCGGCATAATATGTGCGTCATCGACATCATACACGATTCGCTCCACAATTTCACGATCCGATTCAATCCCAAGTGCGCGGAACAACACAAAAATCGGAATCGGTGTCCTGAACTTGGTACACGATACATATATCAAACGCCCCATCAATCCATCCTTTGCCGTGATTTTCACCGTCAAGGTGCGTGGCGACATTGCACGAATCGGAGAGACACTACGAACTTCTGTAATGTGAGAGAACTTTGCGGACCGCTTGTCGTGAAAGCAGAAAATCATATTCTCTGCTTGCCGCTCTTGCGCAATAAGAACCTTCTCCGAACCATTTATGATAAAGTATCCACCAATTTCATGCTTGCATTCTCCCCTCAAAGAAAGCGGCAAATGTGTGCGCTGACTGAGCACACACAGTTCGGACATCAGCATCACCGGTATTTTACCAATATTTACATTACACACTTTCCGTTCGTGTAAAGACGACTTCTCCAATTTGTCTCCCGAATGGACCGTCACCTCTAGTTTAATATCCACATAAATATTGCTACTGTACGTTAGGTTGCGCAGTCTGGCAGTTGCAGGTGTCATCGGTTTGGTGCTGCCGTTGTTTTCGTGAATAATCGGCATATTGTACGTCATATTACTCAAATAGATTTTCACTTCCGTTTCGTATTTGCTATTGGCTTCGTTGTAATTGTGCAGAATGCTGATTGGATTGTATTGTTCCGCAATTTGCGGAAACTGAGACAATATGAACTTGTTGTAACTGCTGATTTGATGTTGCACCAACACACTGCGATCACAACGAAACAACGTGTCAATCACATCCCACGACGTTTCGGACGTTTCGGACATAGTCTTCACACGAAATTGCTTATTTCAAATGAGTTTGTATTTATGGGTGGTATGCTGGGTCAGTGCGAAACAATTTGTGTTTTTTTATATTTTAAAAACAGACGAATGTGGTTCGTGCTGTCTGCCAGGTCTGATGATGCTTTTATCTGATTGTTTAACTATAATATTGAAACCATCAGAAAACAGCATACGTACCCATTTTAGGGAAAGGCGAAACCGAATCATATATATATATATATATATATATATATATACTATCGACGAACACATTTCGCACTGCTTCTGCTTCTGCTTCTGCTTCTGCTTCTGCTTCTGCTTCTGCTTCTGCTTCTGCGGTTGCTTTGTCATCAGTTACTTGTTATAGTTCTGCTTCTGCTTCTGCTTCTGCGGTTGCTTTGTCATCAGTTACTTGTTATAGTTTTGCTTCTGCTTCTGCGGTTGCTTTGTCATCAGTTACTTGTTATAGTTTTGCTTTTGCTGTTACGTTAGTACTTTCACACAGTGTTGTGTCTTTGTCTGGCATATCGGTGTTAACCATCGCCTGTAATTTTGTAGAATCCGTAATGAACATCCCCTGATCATCGGGTGCAATGAGATTACCACTACTGCCAATGGTATTGTTGTTGTTGTTGTTATTCACTATGAAAAAGGTAACATCAGACGACAATGGTTCGGACAGCAGACCGTCACGGATCAGAGTGTATGTTTTTTTAAAGGAACTGGCTTCTCCGTCTTGCACATCTGGCAGACGGGGGGCAGGTTGTTGTTGTGTATTCTTTAAAAACGCTGTCACCGACGACCCAAACCGGGTTTGGTTTCGTTTGATAAGTTCGCAGTATTTGACAAGCGAATATGCCATTATTATTTTGTAGTCATATGTCGACGATTCAATCATTTTCTTCATCCATGTGACTGTGTCAACCGGGTGTAATCCCTGTGTTTCAAACACAATGTTTTTACCTTCGAGAATCGACTGTTTGATCCGTGTATCAAACACGTATTCTACACTATTTTTTAATGTATAACCATCTGCACACGCGCCAGTCTCATTTGATTCATCACTCACTTTACTAAGTGTGCATTCGTTGGCTTTACAGCACGTTCGATTCAGACGTGTATGGAAATATGCGGTATTCATGGATTGAATGAACCCCTCGTCTGTTTCAAGTTTCTTCGTATCACACGTAGTGTTTGCACATTCTTTCGCTATAAGAAGTTTGCTTATTTCTTGTTTGTAGTATGGGTGCTGCTCAACCAGGTCATCTATTAAAAAAGGTTTGAAACTTTTGCGGAAATCAACGATTGGTATGCTGACATTATCACGTGTATGCAACCCGGTAATTGCTTTGTCTTTGAGAGTTGATTTTCCGCTACCGGTTGGACCGTTCGTAATAATAATGTATTTGGTTTGTCCTGCGACTGCTTGTGCAGGTGAGGTCGAATGCGGATTCGTACCACCCTTCTGTTTTGTATTATGACAAGTTCGATTCACACGTGATTTCTTTTTTTTAGAGTTATAGTTAGAGAACGCCCTTTGTCGTTTTACCGATACACGACCCTTACCAGAAACTCTCCGGCCGCCACGTGGTCCTTTTTCTTGATGACGAGGGTTGGTAATGTGTCTTTTTTTTTGTAAACGGTTGTTCCGACGAGTGTACCACATTTTGTTATTTTAATTATAGCAAATAAAAAAAAATGAAAATGGTGTAATGTCATTTTTCATTTTTTAAGTATTTGTCGGTGTGTCCCCACCTACCACACCCTCTTCACGAGTAACCACTCGTACAGATACACCGGCAGCAGGTACACGAATGCATTCATATTCATCAGCAACGAGCACACCGCGGCAGTTGCGAACAGAACCGAGTTGTATAACGATCGTTTGGATACATCTTGGATACACAGTCGCAACCACAACCAGGCAATCAGCACGTACGACACGACCTTGCCAAGCGGACATATTTTAGACTCGTACAGACCAGTCGATACAGGGTGTTTGAAGAAATCGCTCACGTCTTGGTGTTGGATGAGTATTTCAAAAGGGTGGTGGAAGGATACAGTCGTTTTGAACAGATTGTACATATAAAAGATAAACAGTCCCTCGATCGAGTTCAGAAAGAATATGAAATTCGTAGTCATCGTGTACTGGACTCTACTTGGGATACTTAGTGTACTTGGTGTGTACTTGGTGTGTCCGTGTTGTACTTATTATACTTACTCACACGTATACGACCGCTACGCTAACCGATTATATTCAACTTGCTTGCCCGTTGAAAACGGAGATAGATTAGATATAATGTATGCGACGAAGTTTTTATCGCTGTCGTTTCCCACTGTGGTACTCTACGAACAGTTGTATTTCTTTCTTCTGACTCGTTGGTCGTATGGCGTCCGGGAGGGAGGTGTCCATCACCTGTTTGAACCAGTTCAGGTCAATGTGCAACGCAAACATCTTCTTCTGGATACAAATGTTTGCGTGCGCGCAATCTGCAGACTGGGTGCGAAACTCGGTGCTAAACTCTTTTTGCTTCTCAAACTGCACCCGTTTCAAGAAGGCGCTCTCGCTCGCCCTCGACGTGCTGCTGCTGCTGCTGCTGCTGCTGCTGCTGCCCTTGGTGGTGGTGTGCCGGGTCACCCACAACGCGTACCGTTCCGCGCCGCTTTTGGTGTAGCACGCTTCCTTGAGCAGATCCAGCGCTTTGTGTGGCGCGGCATAGGTGTCAAGCGCAAAGCACAGTTGTGACTGCGAGTGGGTGCCGTCGGTCGGCACATCGAAGGACCAGAACACCTCTTCTTTCTCTTTCTGTTGCCGCGCGTTGGTGAAGAACACGTGGCATACGTTGGCAGTTAACACGGATTCCGGCGTGCGCGTGCTCGTTCGCAGCCACGCGCGAATACTCCACAGCGACGAAGCCGCGTATTTCTGAATGTGCGCGAGGTCAGTTGCTCCCAACTTGCCGTACCCGTACGTGTGCAAGACCTGGTGGTTCTCGCGACCGAACGTGGCGTGCAACGGTTTGTAGAGCAAGTAGGGCAACGATGATGCGGGCAAGTCTGCGGCAATGCTTTCAGGAAGGTAGATGTGCAGGTTGGTGATGGTTTGCAGTGCTTCGATTGCCTGACGAACATCGGTGGGGAGCGTCTCGCTGGGAGACCAGTGCGAGCTGCAGATGAACGACTGACCCTTGTATACGAGTCGCTCGTGTCGGTGCGCGCCCGGCAACGACTTGTGCGGGTGGTTGTGTTGGTGGTCTGGGGAAGGCATACGGATCGGTTTCGTTTGTACGAGCATATTGGGATACTTCTTATTCAAATACTGAAAGGTCGTCGCGCTGGCATACATGTGTTCAAGTTGCCGCAGCAACTCGCGTTCTGTGTGGGTGACCGTCGTGTGCGGTGCTTTGCCGAATTGTATCGGGTAGAACACGCTGCTCTCCTGGGCATACCTCGCATTCTTGCGAAACACCTGGGTGCACACGTCGCGGATGTTGCTCGGCGAATAGGTCGACGGTTGGTGGAATGTTTTTGCGATATACAATAAGGCGTCGTCGTCTATACCAAAACACGCAGATACAATGTCGTACAACTTGTCCGGGTCTGTGTTGTGGGTGTGGTGGGGGGGGGACGTCTGGTGCGAAGAGTGAAAGACAGATTGGTAGTATTGTGAAAAATTGTATTTCAGCAAATTCACGATGGTGGGCGTGTCCGGCAAGCGCACATAGATCTGCTCCTGAAACCGACTCAGCACCGCATCGTCCAGTTGCCAGGGGTAGTTGGTTGCTGCCATCACGATGATGTTGGCATGGGTTTGAAACCCATCCATCATCTGCAGGAGTGTGTTGGTCGCGCTCGCCTGTGTGCCGGCTGGGTCGTCGTCTTCGCGACTTCTCGCCAGCGAATCGACTTCGTCCAAGAAGATCACCCCGACCGTTTGCTTGGCAGTTTCGCGCGCGTGCTCCAGTGCCTGCAAGTGCACGCACTGGAAGTAGCGGGTGATCTTCTGTTCGGTCCCGCCGACGTGCTTGTCTTTGAGGGTGTCGATCGTGGGCGAGAAGAACAGTATGTCCACCGTGGCACTCATCTGGTGCAACGTGTTTGCGGATGCTTTGGCGAACATCGTTTTGCCGGTGCCGGGTGGTCCGTAGAACAAGAAGCTCCGGCGCATCTTGAACAGCAGTGGCTGCTGGAACGGGCGCACAATCCCGTCAATAATGTCTTGCTTGATGGCGTCGTTGCCCACCATGGACGCCAGCGTAACGCGTTCAAACGACAGCGTGTCGACGGGGCGTACCGCGCCGCACTCGTCGGGCACTCGCTGGCCACCCGCACCGGTGCGGGAGGGTTGCTGCGACGACGACGACGACGCAACTGACAGGTCCACGGCGTCACCCAATTCGTCCGACACGTCCTCTTCGCTGGCGTCCAAACACCCAAAAAACGAATCCGATTTGGCTTGCACTCGCTGGTGCAAGCTGTGCAAGACGTGCTTCACACGCTGCAGTTCGGCAGTGTACTTTGTCTTTGCTGCCCTGTTTGTAGTCGTAGTCGTCGGTGGGAGCAGAGGCATCAGATGTTCCAGCGTGGTCCCGAGTAGAATGTATTGGGCAAGCGTCTCCTCCAGATTACCCGCCTCCTGGTAGGCATTCGCTTCGTCCGCAAAGTGACGGACGTCCTCCATCAGTTGGTGCACATACGACAGTTGCTGCGGCAGTGGTTGGCGTGCTGCTTGATTGCCGTGTTTTTTCGTGTGTGTCGAACGGTTCGGAACGTGGTCTGGATTTGCCAACTGGCGTTGAGTCGTTGCGGTGATATCATCCATTTACTAACCAAGAGGTGGAGATTTGTTTTATGTCTGTGTATGTACTTTAACGACAACACGATTATGTGTAATATATATTTTTAATAGTATTACATACAGCAAAAAAGGACTGTACGTATGACTGACGCCAACCAATTGCAACAAATCACCCGGTATCTGAACACACAGTTTGAAGATTTTCAGAAAGTATCGGAGCAGTACACCTCCTCGCAGAAGAACACGCGCGAACTATTTGAATACACGAAGGTGCTGCACAACACACTCAAAGACATCGCCGCCCTTCCACAAAAATACCAACACCGCCTTTCTGAAAAGGAGCTAACGCTCATACAGACGGAACACGATAAGATAATGCGTGATGTGAGACACATGCAACACGAAATCGGTGAAGACGTGCAGACGCTGACTGCCAACGCCACCACCAAACCCCGGCAGATTCAAACGAACTCCACCGTGGAAACAGAACCACCACAAAGCACCACCGCTGATGCGGATGATGATGATGATGATGATGATGATGATGATGATGCGGCACAACTGGGAAACGGTGGCGAAGAAGCGACGGGTGGTCGCGAAGACCAACGATTGACTGGTGCGCGCAAGAAAAAGGAACAGGAACATGAAAAGGAACAGGAAAAGACACCAGAGGGGGAGAGCAGTAAGCAACCGGAACACCGCACCGACCACAACACGTCGTCGGATGTAGGTGTAACCGCAGATGTCGAGTTGCTGCACCCAACCAACACACTGGGAACATCCTCCTCCGCAACCTACCCGTCTGCCCTCTCGCAACTGAATCGCAACGGCAGTGTGGTCCACAACGATAACTCCGACTACGATTCGGATTCAGACAGTGGTAAAACGAGCAACCACTCGTACGACGACTCAGAGTCTTCGTCACGACTGTCTCGGTTGGAATCGAGTATTACACAAACTCCCCACACAACACCCGACGCAGCAGCAGCAGCAGGCAAGGACGAGGCAGAACGCACACCCACACCCAACCAGAATCGAAAGGACAAACTGCGACTGCCGCAGAAAAATGCCCACGAAGTGGAACAACCGGTCCTCAATCCTATGGAACTGACGACGCCTTCCCTGGTCGCACCTGCTGCAACTGCCTTGCAAAGGCGCCAAAAGATGCTCGCATCAAATGCAACGAACGCCTCACCCACTTCAAACAGAACGAAGGCACGTCTTCCCACCCAGTACACGCTGATGTCCCTCCCGTCACACATCAGCGATGCGCAGAAACGGCAAGGTCGGATCCAAGCGATCGTCCACCCCCGCCAGCATCTGCGGTGAAAAGAGTTTGCTGTTTGTTAGTTTATATTATTATAATAATATAAAAAACAACAACACCCCGATTAGGTTAGAAGTAGTCTTTACGAATCTTATTGCCCCATCGTCAAATGAAAACATCGCCGGTCACATTTTGCCACAGCAGTGTGGAGCAGATCATTGATCACCATACGAAAGTTGCTGTTATTGAAAGCATCCGACAGTGTGCAAACATCAACATTACCGAACGCAACGGTCGTTTGATACGAAACGAAAAGGACGCATGCTATTTGCAAAATCCACATATTATTACGCTCGCAACGTATGGTCAACGATGGTTAATGTATCTTACACAAATGAATCATATGAATGTCTGCATTTTGATTGAGCGCAGCGTTAAACCTGGATATCCGTACCCCAAGATGTTAATCGTCAATTACCGATTCAATGAAGTGTTGTATCAGAATACCCTTTTTGATTTGGAAATTATCGATAAGGCAAAAGGACACGACACACCATTGATACTGGTGAATGATATACTCATTATGAAGAATCGAGATGTTTCACACTGGGATACAATCAAGCGTCTGAACACACTTAGTATCATTTTTGAAAATCAATTCAACAATGATATGATACGTCAACCATCTGCGATTCAACTAAAGCGTGTATTTTGCAACACGCAACTAGATGAACTGAAGCAATTCGTCCGCGAACTCCCGTACAATATCAAAGGTCTGCTGTTTACACCACTTAATAGTAAGTATCATCGTCGCACGTGGTTAGACAGTGCAAAGGAATTGTCTAGTCGCATAGACGAACCGCCAACCGAACTGGGAAAAAATAGTACTTTTTCGTATGTCGCATCAAACTCATAATGGTGACCAAACCGAATATGTGTGTTAGTTTATTTATAAAATTATCGGTATACTATATTTAAAATAAGATATGGATTCAAATTTAGCGATGGAAATATCAACACCCCAACACCCTCAACCGTTTTCAAATAACATCTGCTTTGTAGATACTAAAATACACACACACAATCTATCATACAGCAGTTTCACTAAATCGGCAGTTTTCTCGCAATGGCACAAGAGTTTACAAAAACAACAATACGAAGAAGCGTGTCATTGGACGGCCGAACTGGATGCTTCGCAGTGGCACAAAGATATCTGGCAGAAGCTCATTCTGTTTGCCAGCAAACACGTGCACTTGCACTGCCCCAAATTGCCACTGATTGTAGCGCGCAATTTTGCCTATTACAACATACACCTTATAAAAAACTCACTACCAGATACAGTCGCAACCCAACCACGAAACATTCACCAACTGCAAAAAAACCTTTGTCAGGTAATCGGGTTGGTGACACTGTGTTCAAAAGGACCCGTGTACACACTCCCCAGTGTGGATATACACAAAGTCGATGGCAGCGAATTGGTGAGTGGCACGCACCCGTGGTTGATGTCGTGCAAGCACGCGCAAGATGACGCCTCGGTGTTGCGCATTATGTCGACACTGCTCTGTCAGTTGGAAGCACGAAACACGCACAAACTGATGTATTGGTTGGGCGTGTTGACCGAATACGATAAACACCAAAAACAACAAAAAGAACCCATCCAAATGACTGCCCGAAAACCGATACTGCCGGACGACAACAGCTACAAACACGTGTTCGTCAATGGCACCCACGCCTGCGATTGGGTGTGGTTGCTGTGGCACGCCATCGCACACGGATGTCGGTCACTCGGAAAACCAAAAGAATGTGTGGACACCATCAAAGCACTTGGTTACATGTTTGCGCACGATTACACAAGTAGCAAACGAAACAGTCGTCTCCCCATCCTCATTCACGCCTTGCAACTCGTGTACACGAACGTCCAGTGGCAGAAGAGTGTGTATAGCGGACCAAACGAGAAACTGATTGACCGGGCGTGTCAAAACATCCATTTGCTATACAAAGACATACGTGACAAACGACATCAGCATATTGCGCAACCACCAACCGCACCCACCACCACCGGGAAGGCGCTGGTCCAACAACACACCCACCCACAGCGACACACACAAGCAACGAATGACCCAAAACCAAACCCAAAACCAAAAACTACACGTGCCTCTAAAAACACCGTATCCACCGATAGTTATACGAAACTGGACACATTTGATAAAATTGATGCTTTGTTTTTGGGACTGTGATGTTGTAAGATATACACAAAAAACATATGCACACAACACCCCCACCCCACTCGCAGTTGCACCACCTAATATTAGGGTGTTTGATACCAAAAAATGGAAACATCGTCGTATACACTTACACTTACACTTACACTTACACTTACACTTACACAGTATGGCACATTGCAGTACCGCTTTTACAAACCGGATGTTATTAATATATATATGTATATATATATATATATATATATATATTGTGTAAACAATGGAACTCTCATTGCGACAAGAAACGTTTCGTAACTTTGACCAGTATCGTAAGACACCCATAACACGTCAACCGCATACTCAATCTGGTAATCTAATATCCAGAATGGAACCATATCGCGAGGTCTTTCGCGCTAACGAGTTGAACAAATTACCCACTATATATACGGGCAAATCTTTGCATGACATATGTTGGAACGTTTCACGAACCGATCCCATACTAAATATTGAACACATTATACCACAATCTTGGTTTCCGCCATATAGTAATGCTACAAATGAAATATCGAATCTATTTCCAGAATTCAGAAGCGTCAATATGCTACGAGGGAATCTGACGTTCGGTCTCGATCTCGATCTCAACGCAAACGACGTCCCCATTTGTTTTTTTGACTGTACCGACGACGCACACCAATGTTTTGTGAGGATCTTCTTGAATGCACAATATCAAGATCGTAGTACTATACTCGGTACTTCCAAGTATCAGTCTCAATTATATATGCTTCATAACACTATAAAAGAACTTCTTGACGAGTTACGACCACCAAACAACAACACATCATTCGAATTTGTATACTTTGATACGTGTTCGATACAACAAGACAACCAGATTGAGATTCAGACGACGGTGACTGAGACTAATACCCAAGCGAAGGTTGTTGTGTTAAAGTTAGATTCAATGTCATACATAAAGTATAACGACAACACCGGTCTACAGTTTGTTGCGATTCGTGCTCACCACGCGATATATTGCTTCCTGTTTTTATTATATACTTGCCGTTTACATTGATCCACTCATCCCGGACTTACTAATGAATAAATTATTAGTCACAGAACGCCACGTATTTTCTAGTTATTTTAAGACGGTAAATGATATGCCGATGCTCTGTGACATAATGCGACGACACACACACATCAAATCTCAGATATACACCACATTCCCCATTTTGGAAAATTTTTTCCTACTGGAAGTTGACATATCTGAAATTAACGCTTTCTTCTTCCCACGCATAAATGACCGAACGGATGGCATTCTAAACAAGAAGTTATCCGGATTTGTCAATTGTAACAATACCATTATTTCACAACTTTTAGAAACCGCCCGCAGAACCGATGCATTTAATACAGATGCGGACATTATCAAGACTGCTGAAAAACTTAATCAGATGCTCGACAACTGTCGCAGTGTACTGTCTTCTAATCAGAAGACAACCATTACCAAATTCTTTAAACGAAATACGACCGTGCATGAGAAATCTCGGAGGAAATCTTCGGGAAAACCGTCGAGGAAATCTTCGGGAAAACCGTCGAGGAAATCTTCGAGAAAAACGTCGAGAAAAACGTCAATAAAATCTTCGATGCACTCTTCGAGGCAAACGTCGATGCAAAGCACACACTCTACGCAGAACGACGCAAGTTGGCGTCGCAACGCACAATCTACGCAGAACGACGCAAACTCACCCAGGTGGCATCGCAACGCACAATCTACGCAGAACGGCGCAAACTCACCCAGTTGGCGTCGCAACACCGGTCGCGTCGCAACACCGGTCGCGTCGCAACACCGGTCGCAACACGTCCGGTGACACTTCGCGAGAAAAAATAGGTTATTCAAAATAATTCAGTCGTCCTCTCAAAAAATGAAATCAAAATAGAGTACAACATTATGTTTTTGGGACAAGTCGCACAACCGTTGCCGGATCAACGGGTGTGATTGCGTCTTGCACTACCACTCGTTTTAGTGTGAACCCCATTAAATCGCAAAGACGTTTACAACCATTCGTATACCCATTCGCTTTCACAAGCCGGTGTTTCGGGTATGATTTCAATAATGGTTGAGTGTGGTTTCATCCATAATATATGTATCATACCACTTCCGTGTCCTAAAATTAACGTGGATGCATGCAGATAACCATCGATTTGTTTCGTCAAAGGTACTAAATCGTCAGTGCGAAATGCAACGGTTCGTTTGTGTTTTTGGTTTTGTATCAACTTGCCAAATCTCTATTAAATTTGTAACGTGCCGTATTTTTGCACCGTATTTATACTGCATCCGCTCATCTTCATCTTCTTCGTCGGTTGACGGATGATCCGATACAGCATAGTCGGTTGCATACCAATCGTCGAGTTTCCGCGTGTTCACACGTTCCTGCACAATAATAAGAGACCGCATCGGATGTAGTATTGGCAAGCGCTTCTGATTCATTGTGGTTGTCGTGGTGGTGGTGGTGGTGGTGACCCACTCTTTAAAGAAGTGTACAGCAATGGATGAGTTTGTGCTGCTCGCCGTGATTATACATATGCCAACACAACGGGGATTGAATGGGTTGACCGTCTGAAACAGTATTCTGGTGATCAATGACGCGCATACGAAACGGCAGTTCGCTGTAGAACGCAGTGAAAGGACACGTTGCATAATGCTCTTTGATGAGATACACCGTGTGCGACCCGTGTTTCAAAATTTCTGAAACCACCGGTAATAACTCGCCCATCATACAGTGCCAGAAATGTTGCGATACACGTGGCACACGCACATAAATGGTCCTCTAAATGGTTGGACGAATGGGCATCCATTTGGGCTGTGCTGTGTAGTACGCAAACGCCAGGTCGCTGACACTCGTCTGCTGGTTGTGTGGGTGGACGACTCGCAACTGCTTTTCAATGGAACCTTGTGTGCCACAGATGCGTATCCATTCCGGATCTTGTTTCACATACGCAATACTTCCGATTCGGCAGATTCCGCATCCCATTGCATCGGTGGGGGGAACACGTTCAGAAAGAGCAACCAGGGGCACAACCACGAACCACTCCGTCAGAACCACCGCCGATGCCGGCGACGCCCGCGTCGATGCCTGACCCGGGGTGGTGGTGGTGACCGTTGCGTTGCCGGTTG
>Ga0206126_10003688_pt1 | contig 15373 bp, 13 predicted proteins | sample Helgoland_Spring_5_FD_148621 | JGI IMG/M metagenome (GOLD analysis project Ga0206126, IMG submission 148621) | Pelagic subsurface seawater microbial communities from Kabeltonne, Helgoland, North Sea - Helgoland_Spring_Bloom_20160412_1 | ecosystem: Environmental > Aquatic > Marine > Epipelagic ...
CGCCGGGTTGAATAATACAGCTGATTCCAGCCGCGCCAGCATTATCGATACCATCGCGGAATGGAAAGAATGCATCTGAAGCCATCACTGCACCCACAACTTCCAACCCTGCATGCTCGGCTTTAATGCCCGCGATACGTGCGGAGTTTATGCGGCTCATCTGGCCTGCTCCCACACCCACGGTCTGATTATTTTTAGCATAGATAATGGCATTGGATTTAACCATCTTGGCAACTTTCCAGGCAAACATCATATCGCCCATTTCAAGTTCAGTGGGCACTCGCGCCGTCACGACCTTTAGATCCTGCTCTGTAATCATGCCATTGTCGCGGTCCTGAATTAGCAGACCACCGTTAACACGTTTGTAATCGAAATCCTGTGGCCGCTCATCGCCCCAGGTACCGCACTCTAGCAAACGGACATTCTTTTTAGCCGCAATAACGGCTACTGCATCGGCCGCTACTGAAGGGGCAATAATGACTTCGACAAATTGCTTGTCACAAATTTTAGCGGCGGTGACTGCATCCAGTTCACGGTTAAAGGCGATAATGCCGCCGAAGGCAGATTCTGGATCAGTGGCAAAGGCGAGGTCGTAGGCTGTGCTGATATCCACCGCAACAGATACGCCACAGGGGTTAGCATGCTTAACAATAACGCAGGCCGGTTGCTCAAATTGTTTTACGCATTCTAGTGCAGCATCGGTGTCGGCAATGTTATTAAACGACAACTCTTTACCCTGCAGCTGAACTGCTGTTGCCACACTGGCTTCGGTTGGATTAGCTTCGGTATAAAAGGCGGCTTTCTGGTGAGGGTTTTCGCCGTAACGCATTTCCTGAGTTTTAAAATATTGCACATTAAACGTATCAGAAAAATCACGTTTAACATTGTCGGTGTTTCTAGCGCCAAAGTGATTGGCGATCATACCGTCGTAACCCGCGGTGTGCTCGAACGCTTTGACCATCAGCTGATATCGAGTGCTGTAATCTAGCTGCGCATCATTGGCCTGCATCTCTTCGATAACAGTTTTATAGTCTCCGGCATTAACCACAATGGCGACATCCTTGTGGTTTTTGGCTGCGGATCGAACCATGGTCGGTCCACCGATATCAATATTTTCGATGGCTGTAGGCAGGTCACAATTCGGGTCGGCTACTGTTGCTGCGAAGGGGTACAAATTAACCACGACCATGTCGATAGGCTTAATGCCGTGCTCAGCCATTACTCCGTCATCTTTGCCGCGACGACCTAGGATTCCACCATGAACCTTCGGGTGTAATGTCTTTACGCGGCCATCCATCATTTCTGGAAAGCCAGTGTAATCAGAGACCTCTGTCACTGGAATATTGTGTTCACTCAAAAGGCGAAAGGTGCCTCCCGTAGAGAGTAGTTCAACCCCCTGATTGGTAAGGGCTTGGGCAAATTCGACAATGCCAGTTTTATCAGAAACGCTGATAAGTGCGCGGGAGACTTTTCTTAGGTCGCTCATGAATTCCTCGAGTGGAAAAAGTGATTACAGAAGGTTGTATTGTTTTAATTTTTTTCGCAGAGTGCCACGGTTAAGCCCAAGCATCTCAGCAGTTCTACTTTGGTTCTGGCGGGTGTAATTCATCACGGCAGCAAGTAATGGCGGTTCTACTTCGTTCATGACTAGCTCATAGAGGTCGGTGGCATCTTGGCCGTCGAGATCTTCGAAGTAGCGCTGCATGGCTTCGGCCACACTGTAACGCAAAGACTGTTGAGACTGCATAACGCTGTTCATTACTGGCGCTGCTGGGGTGTGCTCGGCAACTTCTTCAGTCCTGTCCTCAGACAGTTTTTCGATGGTGGTCATGCGGCCTGTTCCTGAGTACTTTCAAAAAACTGCTGCAGTAATGCGCGCTGCTCAATCGTACTGTCGAGTTTATTAAACTGTTGGGTAAAGTCTTTACCGCCGGCAAGGGGGTTGATATACCAGCCAATGTGTTTTCTTGAAATACGCACACCGCCGACTTCACCATAAAATTCATGCAGTGCCTGCAGGTGATTACGCATTACCAAACCCGCCTCTGCATTGCTGGGAGCCGGTAAAAACTGGCCCTGCTCCAAATAGTGATTTATCTGCTGGAAAATCCACGGATTACCCTGGGCCGCACGGCCGATCATTACAGCAGCAGCACCCGTATGTTTAAGTACAGACACCGCCTTTTCCGGCGTGCTGATATCACCGTTGGCCAACACAGGGATAGACACAGCCTCGACCACCTGCGCGATAGTGTCGTATTCCACTTCGCCGACAAAACGACAGGCGCGGGTGCGACCATGAACAGCCAGTGCGGCAATGCCAGCTTCTTCGGCAATTTTAGCGATGGTCACGGCATTGCGATTTTGTCGATCCCAGCCAGTGCGGATCTTTAAGGTAACGGGTACATCGACAGCCGCAACAACAGCCTGCAATATATCGCTGACCAATTGTGGATTCTGTAATAGCGCAGATCCGGCGGCCCGCTTGCAAACTTTTTTAGCGGGGCAGCCCATATTGATATCAATTATCTGGGCGCCCTGTGACACATTGAACTGTGCAGCGTCGGCCATCATCTGTGGATCGTAGCCCGCAATCTGGACAGACCGGGGTGCGGGCTCATCGCCAAACTGAATACGTAAGCGAGATTTTCTGGTGCCCCAGGTACTGGGATCAGCAGCGACCATTTCGGAGACCACAAGTCCGGCACCCATCTCACGGCAAAGCCGCCGAAAGGGCAGGTCGGTCACGCCAGCCATAGGGGCTAGAATGGTTTTATGTTCGATCTGATAGGGGCCGATATTAAACAAAAGAGTCTCGAATACTGGGCTACGAAAAAAGGGCAGCCATAATAACCTCTGGCCAACTGATTAAAAAGTGATCAATCAAAAAAAACAGTAGTTTTTTGCCCTTAGACTAGTCGGTAAGCTCAATGGCATAGTTGGTGGCATTGTCGCCGGGATCGATAAGCTCTAGATTAATTTGAATCTGCTGGTTGCGGGGCATGATAATGGCGTTAGCCAGACGACCCTGAAGATATTCATTGGCAGAAAATATTCGCTGCGCCACGGGGGCATCATTGAAATCGTTAAAGCGGATAACTAGGCTGGGAAAGCGCTGCTCGTAGGCCGCTTTATTACTAATCAGTAGATTAATACTCAGGGCGCCATAATGTTGTGGATGATCCTGCACGATGAACTGGGAGACCTTAATTTTACTGAGATCTCGATATTCGGAAATAGGACAGTCCGTATAGGCACAGAATTTTTGCACTAGGCGACGGTATTCTGGATTGAGGCTGAGATCGGCACTATTAAAATGTACTGCTTGAGCGGCCAATAACACTGAGCCTACAGCCAGTATTACAGCCGCGCCAAATAGAGAGAGCAGTTTTGAGCGGCCTTTTTTCGGGCCATCATTGGCGTTTAATTCGTCATCAAACAACATGCTGGGAGGCTGCTCTGTGGGCTGGGCCGGCACATCTTCGGCGGTCAATGACTCGAGCTCATCCCCTATATGCTGATCCAAATCTCGGCTCAGTTCACCCTCTATCTCATATTCGGCATCTTCCGGAAGGTCGCTAAAGCCATCCAACACATAGGGCATATATTCAATATTATTCGCATCTTCTCCAGGTTGCTGAAGATGATCCTGAGCTTTAAACACTAACAGGCAGGTGCCGCAGCGCACCAGTCCACCCGCAGCAGAAAGCTGGCTAGGCAGTGCGCGAAAGGCAATATTACAGTCTGGGCAGCTGGTGATAATGTCGGGCATCTGGTTACGCTTTTGACTCATTAATATTGAGTTTAGCAGGATTAATGCCTGCTTAGCGCTAGCGAACTTTCTGGGCGCTAAGTTGCGTCCATTCAGAGTCGATCGCTGGGGCTGAGAAATCAAAATATTGGAGATAGGGCGCACAGACATAATCAATCTGACTTTCTAGAAGGCCAGACAAACAAAGTGTTCCGCCCTGAGCGGTTAGGTCGCTAATAGCCGGTGCTAGCTGTATGAGTGGCGCGGCCAAAATATTTGCCAGCATCACATCCGCCCGCAACTCAGTGGGGACCTCATCCGGCAGATAGGTAACTAATTTTTCATCGCTAATATTGTTGCGCTGAGCATTATCGCGACTGGCCAGCAGCGCCTGAGGATCAATGTCTACGGCGATCACTTTTTCAGCGCCGAGTAATAGAGCGGCAATGCCTAAGATTCCAGAGCCGCAGCCATAATCAATAATGGTTTTACCGACGAGGTCCTGCTTGTCGAGCCAGCGCAAGCAGAGATGGGTTGTAGGATGACTGCCGGTGCCAAACGCCATGCCGGGGTCGAGGCTCAGGTTAATGGCATCAGGTTCTGGCGCCTCAATCCAACTCGGACAAATCCACAGGCGATCACCACACTTAAGCGGCTGGAAATATTTTTTCCATTCCTGAGTCCAGTCTTTGTCTTCGAGTAATTCCCAGCGAGCTGTTACTGCAGGTTGAATGGCATTAGAGAGCTGGAGAATTATCTGGTCGGTATCGGTTGTGGCCGGAAACAGTGCTTTAACAGTACAGTTATCCCAGAGTGGGCGCTCACCCACGCCAGGTGCAAAAATGGGCTGATCTGCCGCGTCTTCTAAGGTGACAGAGACGGCGCCGCATTCAATAATGGCATCCTCAAGGATTTCGCTGCGCTCGCGGGGAACGTCGATTAGTAATTGGAGCCATTGCATAGGAGCACTCAGCCTTTTGGGGCTTTTGATTTGCGGGGCTATCGTTTCAAGGTAGCTTAAGGGCTATTAGATTAAGTGCTTTTGGTTTTGGGCTAAGGGCTACTGACTTGCAGAGCCCTTGATCCAGTGCATTCAACCCATAGGGCCCAATCTTATAAGCTTATAGTCCGAGCTTTTTCTCAAGATAATGGATATTTACGCCACCTTTTTTGAAGGCTTCATCTCTAACCAATCTGGCATGCAGATCAATATTGGTCTTAATGCCATCAATCACCATTTCGTCGAGGGCGTTACGCATTCTAGACAGCGCAGAATCTCTATCGCGACCGTAGGTAATAATCTTGCCGATCAGGGAGTCGTAGTTAGGTGGAACCCGGTAGCCGTTGTATATATGCGAATCCACACGCACGCCATTGCCGCCAGGGGCATGGTATGCATTGATGGTGCCGGGCTGGGGCATAAAGGTCACGGGATCTTCGGCATTGATTCGGCATTCAAAAGAATGACCGCGGAAGATAATCTGTTCCTGAGTAAAGCTCAGTTCGCGACCGCTGGCAATTAACAGCTGTTCCTTAACAATATCGACACCGGTAATCATTTCCGACACAGGATGCTCTACCTGAACACGGGTGTTCATCTCGATAAAGTAATAGTGGCCGTCTTCATAGAGAAATTCGAAGGTACCCGCGCCGCGATAGTTAATCTGAATGCAGGCGTTAACACAGCTTTCAAATACAGCCTGTCGTGCATCTTCTGGAATGCCGGGTGCTGGTGCTTCTTCAATAACTTTCTGGTGGCGGCGCTGCAATGAGCAGTCGCGGTCACCCAGATGAATCGCATTGCCCTGGCCATCAGATAAAACTTGCACTTCCACATGGCGAGGATTCTGCAGGAATTTTTCCATGTACACAGTGCCGTCGCCAAAGGCAGCAGCGGCTTCGGTTTTAGTAATGGCTACCGAATTAATTAATGTTTGTTCGCTTTCAACAACACGCATACCGCGACCGCCGCCGCCGGAAGCCGCCTTGATAATAACCGGGTAACCAATTCTTAATGCCGTGGCTTTAAGTTCTGCGGGATCTGTGGATAGCGGGCCGTCGGACCCTGGCACTGTAGGTACGCCAGCAGCCTTCATTGCTCTAATGGCGGCAACCTTGTCACCCATCACGCGGATTACATCTGCCGTGGGACCAATAAAGACGAAGCCGCTGTTCTCTACCTGTTCGGCAAAGTCAGCATTCTCCGCTAAAAATCCGTAACCTGGATGCACAGCCTGGGCGCCGGTAATTTCCATGGCGCTAATAATGGCTGGAACATTGAGATAGCTTTGCGGCGATGGATTGGGGCCAATACACACGGCTTCATCGGCGAGCTTCACATGTTTGAGGTCGGCATCAATTTTCGAGTGCACGGCAACCGTTTTGATGTCGAGCTCTTTGCAGGCACGAAGTATTCGTAAGGCAATTTCGCCGCGATTGGCGATAAGCACTTTGTCGAGCATGATTTAGCTCCTAGATAATGGTGAACATAGGCTGGTCAAACTCAACGGGCTCGCCGTCTTCAACCAAAATAGCACCGATGGTGCCGGCCTTGTCAGCTTCAATCTGGTTCATCATTTTCATGGCTTCGATAATGCAGAGAACGTCACCCTGAGCTACCTTTTGGCCAACCGCAACAAAGGCTGGCGAGCCTGGGGCAGGTGAGCCATAAAAGCTGCCTACCATGGGTGAACGCACCACATGACCAACTAAGGCTTCAGGCGCTGCCGCTGCCGCCACGGCAACTGGAGCTGCTAGTGGCGCTGCAGCAACAGGTGCTGCCGCTAGAGGAGCTGGCGCTAGAGGAGCTGGCGCTGGCTGCGCATAAGCAGCGATGGGCATGCCGCGGCTGATACGCACGGACTCTTCCCCTTCAGTAATTTCCAGCTCATTAATATTGGATTCTTCAAGTAGCTCAATTAGCTTCTTAACTTTACGAATGTCCATTTTAGTCTCTCAATAGTTCTTTAGTGGTCAAGCTTGTCCAGCACGGCGTGCAGGGCAAGTTCGTAGCTTTTAGGGCCAAAGCCGCAAATAACGCCTTCAGCAATATCTGAAAAGTAGGAGTGGTGACGGAATTCCTCGCGGGCATGCACATTAGACAGATGCACCTCAATAAAAGGAATTTCAACACCTAGCAATGCATCGCGCAGCGCCACACTGGTATGGGTAAAGGCACCGGGATTGAAAATAATAAAATTCACCCCTTCCTGTCTGGCATCGTGAATCCGCTGAATCAGCTCATACTCGGCATTGCTTTGCAGGGCGAGTAGATGATGGCCGGCAGACATCGCCAAATCCGTGAGCTGCTGGTTAATTTGCTCTAATGTCTGAGCGCCATAAAGCGCCGGTTCACGAGTGCCGAGAAGATTAAGATTAGGGCCGTGCAGTAGTAGAATGGTGGCCATGGGCTGTCTCAACGAGTTAATGCATAAGTTGGCAGTCTGCACTAAATCAGAAGAGCTGTCTAGGAATTGCCCAAAAATGCCATTTTTCGACGAACTTGGCCGAATTTAAAGCTTTTTTTGCGCACGTTGTGCGGTGTTGCATGAAAGATATAGGTTGTAAAGACGAAGATGCAGTCATTTAGAGGCATTTTCGCACCAATTTGGCGCTAGAAAAGCGAAGATAGACTAACTTCCGTAAAAGCCAGCCAATTTTCGCCTAAAATCCCTAAAAATCGGATAAATAGCTATTTTGTGCGGCTTATGGCTTCAAGAACCATGGGGGCTAACAAAATCTGCGGCAGTATTTCAGGTTTGCCCTGCCCATTGGGATACATCAAATAGAGGGGAACGCCGCTACGCTGATATTGATTCAGCAGTTTAGTGATGGCCGGATCATTGTTGGTCCAGTCACCCTTTAGGTAGCTGATGTTATTGTCTGCCATAGCCTTATAAAAATCATCTGAACCCAGGGCAACCTTTTCATTAACTAAGCAGGTAATGCACCAGTCGGCAGTGAGGTTGATAAAGACCGGCTTACCCTCTTTGCGCAGCTCGCTAAGTAGCTGTGGGGAATAGGTTTGCCATAGAGGGACTTCGCGAGATTCAGATACCGAAAGGGCTGGAAATGCCAGTGCGCCAATTATACATATTGCGGCAAGCACCTTGCTGCGGCTGACCCCAGGGGCCTTGTTTAGCCGCCATAGCCAGATAGCCATGGCAATTAATACCATGCCACCAACTACGGTGGCAGCGACATCTATATTGGTTTGACGGCCAGCGACCCAAAGTAACCACACAGCGGTGATAAACAGCGGAAAGGCGAGGAACTGCTTAAAGGTATCCATCCACTGTCCCGGGCGCGGCAGCTTTTGGCTAAGGCCGGGAATCCAGGTAAGTAGAATAAACGGCAGGGCCATGCCCAGACCCAAGCAGGCAAATACCAGCAGTGCCACATAGGGCGGCTGTGAGATGGCAAAACCCAGGGCGGGGCCCATAAAGGGTGCGGTGCAGGGACTGGCGACGGTGGTGGCCAACACGCCGGTCATAAAGGATGAGCCCAAACCCTCTTCATTACTAGACGACTGACCCATGGACATCAGGCCGCTGCCAATCTCTAGGTAGCCGGCAAATGCCAGTCCCATAATAAAGAATAGGTAGATCAGAAAGATGACAAACAGTGGCGACTGCAACTGAAAGCCCCAGCCAATTGCCTCACCGGCCGCGCGCAGGGCCAACATAACCACTGCGATAGCCACAAAACTTGAGACCACACCGGCAGTATAGGCAAGGCCGTGGGCCTGCTTACTTTTATCGGTTTGATGAGTCATGGTAAAGCTCAGCGCTTTAATCGATAAAACTGGGAAAACACAGGGCATCAGATTAAGAATCATGCCGCCAGCCAGCGCAAAAAGCAGGATCAGGCCGAGAGAGAAGTTCTCAGTGCCTTCTATTGATGTCGACGGTTGGCTCTGGACCGATGCGCTAGGGTTGGTGCTAATTTCAACAACGCCGCTGGCAAGGTCAATGGTTATCCACTGCTTATAGGGTGGGTAACAGAGGCCCGCATCGGCACAGCCTTGAGATTCGATCTGGATTTCAATCTGTTTCGTGGTGGATTGGAAGGGCACTGCAACAGTAGTCTGCTGATAATAAACTTCTACATCAGCCTCAAAATAATCGTCCCACTTAACCTTACCAGTCTCAAATACTGGGCTGCGCAGCTGACTGTTAGCATCTACCGCATTAAAGTTAAAGCGGTCGCGATACAGGTAGTAGCCTTCACGAATGGACCAGTTGAAAATAATTTGATCTTCTTCAACTGCCACAGCTACCTGGTAGGCCTGGGCTACTGGCACAAAGCTGACTGCAGAGGAATCTAGAATAGAAGAGTTGATGGGTGCGGAGCTGGATAGAGCGCGCGGGCTGTCAGCAGTAAAATTTTGTGCCCACCCCTGGGACCCCATAATGCATAATATGGCCAGTAGTGCGATGTGAAGGCGTGTTTTCATAATGGTTAAACATCCTGCTGTAATCGTAAATGGTGTTAGCCACCGTATATGCTCGGTACTGTAACATTTCAGGGCAATAGCTGACGCTAAAAATTCCACCCTTAGTCGGCCCCAATGCCAAGCCCGTGCTATAGTTTCTATGAGGTATCTTATGAAAAAATTATTAATTCTTGTTCTATTGTTTGCCACGCCTGCACTTGCCCAAGCCGCTGCACCAACAGCCGATGTGCAGGTAACCAATGCTTACATTAGAACCATGCCTCCCGGACGAACCACAACGGCTGGCTTTCTTACTATTGCCAACAATAGCGATCAAAGCTGTGAGCTGACTGGAGCTATGTCTACCCTCTCTAATAGAATCGAATTTCATGAACACCAGCATATGCAGGGCATGATGAAAATGAGACCCGTAGCAACCGTGGTTGTTCCTGCCGGTGAAACCGTTGTCTTTGCGCCAGGGGCTCTGCACATTATGTTGTTCAATATTGATACTGAACTGAAGGCAGGAGAGTTTACGCAGATGGAGCTAATCACGGATCAATGCGGATCAATAAGCTTTGACGCAGAAGTACGCAGCCTACTAGCTAAGCCTAAGAAGATGGGGGGGATGCATCACTAATGAGTTGGTTGGCCCGCATAAAATCTCGCTGGAACAGCTCTTATAGAGATATGAGTGAGACATTGTCTGACGACTATATAGGTGAGCGCGCGCCGAAGGGTTTGCGTTATAGCCTGCTGGGTGCGCTGATTGTCTTTGTGCTCTTGGTCATACTAGGTTGGTACTGGACTGAAGAGCCAGCACAGTTTGATGTGCAGTCGTTGGATCAATCTGCAAATGGCACTGAGCCTGTGATCGGAACGGCGACGACAGCCACGCTTATTAACGTGATTGACCTGCTACTGAATAAACGTGGCGGCTATCTGAGTAATGATGTAATCCCTCCTGGAATTTGGCTAGACAATATTCCGAGCTGGGAGTTTGGTGTTATTGTTCAGATTCGCGACCTGAGTAAAGCCATGCGTGAATCCTTTAGTCGCTCCCAGTCCCAGTCAACTGAAGATCCCGATCTGGCATTGGCCGAATCACGCTTTAATGTTGACCATACTAGCTGGGCAGTCCCCTGGCCTGAGAGTGAATACGCTGACGGACGACAGTATCTGAATAATTATTTGCTTCGCCTCAGTGACGACAAAGCCTTTGATGCCCAGTTTTATGCCCGTGCCGATAATCTTCGCTACTGGCTAGGAACCGTTGAAACTAGGCTGGGCAGTCTTTCCCAGCGGCTGTCAGCCAGTGTGGGCCAGCGACGGATAAACACCGATTTAGCCGGTGCCAGCGGAGCCAAACAATCGACTCAGTCACCAAACGAGCTAATGATAAAAACAAATTGGCTGAAAATTGATAATGTTTTTTATGAAGCCCGAGGCACCTCTTGGGCGCTGCTGCATTTCTTGAAAGCTGTTGAGGTAGATTTTGCTGATGTACTGGCCAAGAAAAATGCCATTACCAGCGTACAACAAATAATTCGTGAGTTAGAGATGACACAGCAGTCGGTTAGTACGCCGATGATTGTTAACGGCGAAGGTTTTGGAATGTTGGCTAATCACTCTCTGGTGATGGCCTCTTATATAAGTCGCGCCAATGCGGCGATTATTGATTTGCGGGAGTTACTCTCCCAAGGTTAGATGCAATGACGGATGTCTTGGACACAGATGGAATTGGTTCGGGGGCGGAGTTAAATGTTGATAGTCAGTCAGATAGCGAACTGAGTCGCGCCCTGATTGCTGCTCGCCTAAAGGGTGGCGTAATGGTTGTTGATCACAATTTTAAAATTGTGATGATCGACCGCAAAGCCGCCAGTTTCTGTGGACTTTCCCCGGGACAGTCTCAGGGCAAACGCTTCTATTCGGTATTCCCCCCATTGCTCGGTAGCCTGTTTGCTACAGAGCTTCATGAAGTCGTCACGCTCAAGAGCGCCAGACGCTGCTCGCGCCCCACCGACAACGAGCTACTCGATCAATTTGCCAGTGCCTTTAGTCACACTCTTGAGGCCTACTCGGTGCTGTTTGGTATTTCCATGCGCGCCTACACAGAAGACGGCACGACATACGGGCTTATCCAGCTTAAATTACAGACGCCGGTAACAGCTGATTCTGAACCGCGGGGCGTCGAGGATACTAGTCAGGGACGTAGTCTGTCTCTCGCAGATGATGCGGTACTGATCGTTACCGACTGTTACGGTTTTATCTCGGGGATTAGTAACTCTGCTCAGGCGCTATTTGGTTACAGTGAAGACTTATTGAAGGGCAGTTCCGCCCGTGTTTTATTGCCTGGACTGGATGGTCTTGAAGGCATGAATATTTCAGAGGCCATACAGATATTATGCGCCCAGCATAGTCAGGGCTATATCCTCGCGGCCACTTCAGAGGGCGACACTAAGGCCCTAGATATCCAGCTGTTTAACTGTGCTGACGAGGGCGATGAGTTTATCTTGCTCTGTCGCGACCGCACCGATGCGAGCCGAGAAGCTGAGGAGCTAACCAACCGCGGTAATCTGTTTGATCTAACATTTTCTAGTGTTGCCGACGCCGTACTCATGGTGGATAGCGAAGGTTTTGTCACAGAGATGAACCCAATCGCGGAACAGTTGCTGGGCTTTGAACTTGATACCTCCAAGGCCGTGCAAATTCAAGCGGTTATGCCTCTAGCCAATGAAGAAACGGGCATTAGCGTTACGCCCATCCAGGATGCTCTTAACAAGGCCACCAATGTTGAGGTAACGCAGTCACTGCTGCTTAAAGTACGAGGAAGCGAACCTACCTCCGTTGCCGTATCAGCCTTTCCATTGCGGGATGCATTGGGTCGGGTAAAAAAATGCCTGGTGATCTTTCGTCCATTAAGTGAGGCGCGGCGAGTATCCAGTCGCCTCAAATGGCAGTCAAAGCATGACAGCCTAACGGGATTACCCAACAGAAATTCCCTCGCTGAAAAAATACAGCGAGCTATTGAGAGTGCCAAGCGGGACGGTGCAATTCATGCGCTGCTCTATATCGACCTGTATAACTTTTCGGTAATAAACGATACCAGTGGTCATATGGCCGGTGACGAATTACTCAAACAATTTGCGCGTTTGCTGTTGGAGGTAACAGGTCCCAGTGACTTTGTGGCCCGTATCGGCAACGACGAATTTGCCTTGCTGCTGCACTGCGTTAACTACGATAAGGCCATGGCTCTGGCAGAGCAGATACTTGATGTTATCAGAGAGTTTAGTATTCCCTGGGAAGGTGAGGTATTAAAGGTCGGTGCCAGTATTGGCGGCATCATGATTGACAATGAAGCCCTATCAGATATTGACCTCATGATATCCGCAGGCTCCTCCTGCGCCGCTGCTCGTGACAAGGGCCGCAATAAAATTCATTTCCAATCATTCAATGAAGAGGTGGCCAAGCGTCGAACCCTCGCTAGAAGTATGCCAAAAATTGTTTCGGCCCTAGACGAAGATCGCTTTACGCTTTTTGCCCAGCCTATTACGGCGCTCAATCGAGGCATCGCGCTGCCAAAGTATTATGAAATTCTGGTGCGTATGCGCGATAGCGATGGCACCATCTTGCCACCCTCGGAATTTATTCCCGTGGCTGAACATTTCTCTCTGATTGATGATTTGGACAAATGGGTGTTTAAAAATGCACTCAAATTTTTACTTAAATTAAAAAGTCAGGGTCTGCCGCTGCCGACCCTATCGGTTAATTTATCTGGCAGTACTGTCGGTGATGAAAATGCGATTGACTACATTTTGGCTGGCTTTAGCGACAGCGGTATATCCCCAAAGCATATTCAGTTTGAGATTACTGAAACTGCTGCTGTTAAACATCTGCAGGAAGCCAAGCGGTTAATCGCTACGCTGAGGTCTGTGGGCGTGTCTTTTGCGCTAGATGATTTTGGCAGTGGCCTGTCGTCTTTCGCCTACTTAAAAGAGCTGCCTATCGACTGTCTAAAGATTGACTCAAGCTTTATTCAGACCATGGATAACAGTGAGGTGGACTACTCGGTGGTGAGTACCATCAATCACCTTGGGCATATCATGGGTGTTACTACTGTTGCCGAGGGGGTGGAGAATAAAAAGCAGCTGGAGTTGTTGAAGAAAATCGGCGTTGATTATATTCAGGGATTCTTGATAAAGCGTCCAGAACCCCTAGATAATTTGTTGCTACTCTAGTTAAGCTCTAAAGCAGTTTGAGACCATTGTATTCAGCACTGTGCAAACGCGGACCATACTTGCCTACCACTGCGCTAGCGGCTCGATTGGCGAAGGTGGCGGCTTCCAAACAGGACTGACCATGGGTAATACCATACAGATAGGCGCCGGCAAACATATCACCAGCACCATTGGTATCTACTGCTGTAATTGGCTGAGCTTCTGCACGGTGCACACTGAAACCATCAAATATGACTGCCCCTTCACCGCCAAGCGTAATAGCAAACTGTTTGGTTGTTTTCTGTAGGCGCTCAATGGCTTCATCAAGACTGTCTGTACCACACCAGCTGAGAGCTTCCTGTTTGTTACAGAACAGCAGATCAATACCATCGCCAACTATTTCTTCAAGGCCGGCTTTAAAATATTCAACAATACCTGGATCAGACAGGCTCATAGCTACTTTTGTACCTGCGGCCTGGGCTGCTTCGCGGGCCTTAATGGCTGCTGCTCGGCCAGTATCGCTTGTTACCAAATAGCCTTCTATGTAAACATATTCAGAATCAGCGATGGCTGCGGTATCGATATCATCGGGGCTCAGAGTTTCTCCAATCCCAAGGAAGGAGTTCATGGTGCGCTCGGCATCTGGTGTCACCATCACTAGGCACTTGCCGGTAATTCCTGAATCTAGATTATCATTCCCATCCCTGTTATTAGAGCTGTGATCAACGCCATTATCAATCAGATCCTGTAAGTAAAAATGGCCATTTTCGTCGTCTGCCACTTTGCAGGCCATGTAGCCCTTACCACCAAACTGGGTCAGGGAAATGACTGTGTTAGCCCCAGAGCCGCCGCAGGCGCGATTGGATAATGTCAGGTGATCCTTCAGGTTTTCAATGAGAAAATTTTGACGATCTTGGTCAACCAATGTCATCAGGCCCTTTTCTATTTCTAAACGCATTAGGTCTTGATCTGAGACTTGAATTTCAGTGTCGACGAGGGCATTACCCAAACCGAAGATATGGTATTTTTTCATTTTTAAACCTTGGCGGTGTGGGTAACAATACCCTGCTGAGTCGCCAAAAATAATATATCTGCTGGCTTAATGGCGAAGAGACCGTTGGTAACTACGCCGGTAATTTGATTAATCTGCTCTTCAAGGCTGCAGGCAGATCCCATGGGGTAGAGGCCATGAACATCCAAAATAAGATTGCCATTATCGGTTATAACGCCGTCGCGCCACACCGGATCGCCACCAAGTTTCACCAGCTCACGAGCCACATAGCTGCGAGCCATCGGTATTACCTCAACTGGCAATGGGAACGTACCCAAATAGTCTACCCACTTGCTTTCATCGGCTATACAGACAAATTCGTTGGCTACTGCAGTCACAATTTTTTCGCGGGTAAGTGCTGCGCCGCCGCCTTTGATTAACTCAAGACGGGCATTGGCTTCGTCGGCACCATCAATATAAATAGTCACCTCTGACACCGCATTTAATTCGAACACCTGAATGCCATGGCCGCGGAGTCTCTCAGCGGAGCCCTCAGAGCTAGCCACTGTGCCTTGAAATTTATGTTTGTGCTTTGCGATAAGATCAATAAAGCAGTTGGCCGTTGAACCCGTACCAATACCAATAATGCTGTCATCTTCAATTCTAGTTAAGCTGTAATCCACGGCGGCCTGAGCTACTGCTTGCTTAAGTTGATTTTGGTCCATGGATAGCCTCAACATGTTAGACGATGGAAAATATGGCGTTGATTATACGGTGATCTTAGGTATAAAACACAGTGGCCAAGGAGCCTAGTTGCGCCATTAATTGGATTATTAGACTGGCGTAAACGTCTAGATCAAATTACCATTACTCCATACCTGAATAACGCTGGAAGACCCATGCCACAAAAGTACGTTAAAAAAATTCTCGATGCACGTATCTATGATCTCGCCATAGAGACGCCGATTGATGCTGCCCCA
>Ga0206126_10003689_pt1 | contig 15373 bp, 18 predicted proteins | sample Helgoland_Spring_5_FD_148621 | JGI IMG/M metagenome (GOLD analysis project Ga0206126, IMG submission 148621) | Pelagic subsurface seawater microbial communities from Kabeltonne, Helgoland, North Sea - Helgoland_Spring_Bloom_20160412_1 | ecosystem: Environmental > Aquatic > Marine > Epipelagic ...
TCCACTCCAACAATTAATTCTTCACCAAGTGATTTAGCATACTTGAATAATTCTATATGTCCTCTATGTAAAACATCAAAACAACCATTAGTCCACACTTTCATTTTGACTGTCCCCTTTCCATACTCTATAACTATCTTCATCAAAATGTTCTGTTGATACTTCAAACACCACACCATCCGTTAATGCTTCCAACTGATGTGGTTGTCCAACTCGTTGTCTAACTACATCACCTTTATTAAGAGCTACTATTTTAGTCTCAGCAGTTTCCGTATCTATCCAACGATAAATAAATTCACCCTCATTCACATACCAAGTTTCATCTTTAATTAAATGATAATGCATTGAAAACTTACAACCTTTTTTAAACTTTAAAAGTTTACCACAATACATTTCATTATTTTCAATAATGATTTCTTCACCCCAACCTTTTGGAACTTTACAACCTTCACAAACCGTTGGTTTTATTTTGTGACCCATTATATTTCTTCTATTCTTTTTGATTTATCATCAATGAATAAATCATATGATGGTTTCTTTTGTTGTTCAATTCTTGTATATTTACATCCCCAATTTTCTAATTGTATTCTTGTAAATGCAGTCCAAATCTTTCCACTTGTCCCACCACGAGCTGTCCAATAAACTATTTCGTGACCTTCATCGTGTAGTTTATTTATCTTGTCTATCTGTTCTTGTCTTGGTTTTGAATTATGGTAATCAGAATTTTTATTATAACAAATCGTCCCATCTATGTCTACATAAATTATCATATTGTAACTACTCCTATTTTTTGAACTACTGTTGTTGTACATTCTTGTGCAAAGTGAATTGATTCCTTTATATCTAATGTTTTAATGTATTTTACAACTAATCCAGCCATAAAAGTATCACCTGCACCTGATACATCTTTTACTGATACTTCATTTACTGAAAATGTTTCTCCCATATACTGACAACCCTTTGAACCCAATGTAACTATTAATTTATCATTATTAGGCTTACCTTTATAATTCTTTTCATATTCTAATTCATTTATTTTTATAAAATCTACATCATTAGCCCAATCACCAATTTCTTTTTTGGTGTCTAAAAAAACATTATTACATTTGTCTGCTATAAAACAAATATCCTCTTCATCTAAAAACCCTTTACAATAATCTGATATAATTACAGCATCAAATCTTTTTCCATATTTTTTTATATAATCTATTTCATTTTCATTGATTGAACGACACTTGTCGTTTTCATCCACTCTTAAAACCATTTGATTAGACCTGTTGTCTACATATCTAATTTTTTTAATACTATTATCATTAGATATAAACTCAACATTACAACCAAGTGCTTCTAAATTACGAACCACATTTTTTGCCATACCATCGTTTTCAGTTTGATGTGTTGGATTAAATACAGGAACAGGAGCCTCTGGACAAACTCTGTGTATATCCCCATAAATGAAAACGTCATTACAACTATCTCCTATAACTAATACTTTACTCATCCCAACTAACTTCCCAATCTTTAAACTCAGCTGCGATACAATCAATCTTGTAATCTTTCCTACCACCCACATTTTCTTGTATTTGATTCTTCGCAGTATTTCTAATACCATTCAATCCATGAGTTAATCCAAGATTACCATCACCAGTACCAGCTCTGTATTGTGTTTCGTTGTGCCATATATGTAAGTTCATCTGTGATAATACTACGATAGCTCTTACATCTTTACCACTTAACTGAACATTCTCATCATTCAATATCAAATCTATATCGTGAACAATATCTTTAATCTCTTGAGCATATTCTTCTTTATGTTCTGTAATGAACACTTCCTTTAATTGTGCGATAGATAATCTATCTACAAGTTCAGCAAGTGTTGGTAAGTATTTCCTATCCATTAAGTACTTCCTCCCAAGTATAAATTTTATTCTGACTAAACATATCGTGAGCTTGTTGATGGTCTAAATCCCAAACCCTTTTATACCAATGATTACTTTTTCTTTTTTCAAGTAAATCATCAATTTTATCTTCATCAATTACATACATTCTTTTATTAGGATTCTTTCTATTATGAGCCAAAAATATATTCTTTATAATAAATTGAGGAACACTGTCTCCAAAGAATCTTATTAAAGAGTTTTGAAATGCTGTATCTTCGTGAACTAACATTATTGATTTAGGTATATTAACACCAGCTTTAATTACATCAGATGATATTACCAATCCACAACCATTAAATTTATATGGATTTACAACTCTCACATCAAGTTCTTCAACTTTATCATTTATTTTATTAACCTCATCCAATGTAGTTATATAATTAATACTCCACCAATTATCATTATCCTCGTGAATAAATGGTTTGTCTGTAAAATCTGTATGTTCTATTGCCTTCCACGAATCATCCCACATTTTATTAGTTCCAAAGAATCCCAAATATTTATAAACGCCATTATTTACATTGTTAATATGTAAAGAATCTAATATATCAAAAGTTTGTCTTGGTATTAAAGAATCACTTTCACCCCACATTAACACATCAGCTATTTCACAATATTTACTATTAAACTCTCTTCTATAATCCGATATAGAAAATATCTTTTCGTCTTCATAATAATTTACAACACAATTAATATCATTGTCAAGCAATTTCTTTTCTGATTTTTTAAATGTTTCTTTTATCTTGTCCATTGTTATCAATGAAGTATCAATTTGTTCAAGGTTTTGGGATAGATAGAAGCAAACATCAACTATAACTTTACTCTTATCATCTACAAAGTTTATAGCATTTATTACACTATCCAAATACTCTTCATACATTTCAACTTCATACCATTGAACTATACAACCAATAGCTATTTTAGTGTCTACATCAATCTTCATAGTTACCTTTAATTTTATTCCAAGCCTCTCTCATTATTGGTTCTCTCCAATTTTTATCAAAGCCATTAAAGTGCCACACATAACCACAATCGATAAACATTGATTCGTGTAATATTTCTTTTCTTTGTAAATGTGTCATATTATACAATTTAGGTAAGTAATTTATCTCATGACCCATATGTCTAACCATATAGTTAACAGGTGTTTGGTCATTACCTTTTCTTTTAGTTTTTTGTATTTGATATAACTCTTGGTCGTTATCTATCCAAAACTTTTTAATAGCCTCAACTAAGTCTTTATGATTTTCATTATAAATTAAAAAGCCTGAGTTAAAATAAGTAGTCCAATCAAACTTTACTTTTGGGAAAAACTTCTGATAAATATTAATACTTTGATATAACCAATTAACATTATCATTATCAATCATACAAGTAAATTTATTATCTGTCATCTCGAAAAAATTTGGTGTATCCCATCTAACCATTGTGTCAATATCAATAGTAGCTATTTGATTATATTTAAAACCATCATTATCTAACATTTCCATAAACCACCATTTTTGCCATATTGGATTCATAAATTCAATATCAGCTATTGGTTCATCAAAAACAAACAACTCAACATTGTGTTTCTTAGCCCACCATCTCCAAGTATTTAAACAATACTCTTGTCCAGGAGCTTCTTCTCCATTTGGATACATTGATGTTATAACAATTACATTTTTTTTCATTTAAATAACCTCCAAAATTTGTTCTGATGCATCTACACAAGTTCCTATTTTACCTGAAAATATTGAAAATAAATTATCATCAATGTGTTCAACTAAAGTTGGTCGTGCGTCATCCTTATCTCTATTTGGTAACACTGTTCTAATTGTAAACATAGAACCTATGTGTTTTGCTTTGTCTATATCTATAAAAAATCTTTTTGCTGATTTAATAAATTTATCAATATTAGTTATTGATGGATTTTCAACAACACCTTTATTTAACAACTCATCAAACTTTGAATCATATTCTGGAAACTTTCCTATATTGGTAGAATGAATAGCGTGAACTACATTTCCCATAACGTGTAAACCTGTATCACCATATGGGTCTATACACATAAATGGACCATCCATTATAACAACACTCTTATTTTTATATTGTTCAGGTAATTTAAGAACTGGTTTCTCACATAATTCAAATTGATAATCTTTCTGTTTATCTTTTGGTGTTAACTGATTTAAATTAGCATACGTGGCGTTTATCACACAATTATCATTATTATAAATAGAGTCCACATATTTAGTGTTTAGGATTACATTTACATTGTGTTGCTTTAATTTATCCCAACAAATATTTCTCAACTTGTTTGGACTAAACAATAATTCTTTAACACTAACAACTAAACTTACGACATTTTGATGCATAAAGTCAAGCTTTTTTTCTTTATAAGGTAAATTCATTTCATTTAAAAATGTCCAATATTGTTTTGCATTGACTAAACTATCTTCTTTTGCAATACAATAATAGTGTTCAATTTTTCCATTTACTAACGCATCACCATATTCTTTTATAAAACTTTTCTCTCCCCATATTGATTGTCTTGCAGTCTCTTTACTTCTTGGATAATGATAACCTCTATGTAATCTATATTGATTGATATTAGAAGCTTGGCTAATTATATCATCATTACTTTCAAATAAGTCTACATCATAACCTCGTTCAGCTAACTTCCAAGCTGTGGTACAACCAAATATACCACCACCAACAATAGATACTTTTGTAAATAATTCTTTATTTATTTGGTCTATAAGTTTGTTAGTAAATAAACTAATTTCTTTATTATATTTAAAATCAACATCTTGTTTAAAAACTCTATCTAACATTATGGTTAAAATGTCATTCTCACCAGTCAAACTATAACCGTTGATATTATGTTCTTTTTTATCTGAATTTAAATCATATAAAAATTCAATGCTTGTATCACTAAAGGTTATTTTAAAATGTAATTTGTTTTTTAAATCAATTGGAACAATCGTATAAACTTTTGAATACTTTATATACTTATATAATGTGTATATGTCGTGATAAGTCAATCTATATAATATATCTTTTATATTACCACCACCACTCTTTTTTCTCTCTACTGAATTATTTCCGAATGCATAACCATCAGTTGAATTTTTTATTATCCCAAAATTATATTCTCTATAATTTTGAATATCATCTACATATAATTTAACATTTCTCATCTTAGCTAATCTGTAAAGTTTTTCTGATTGTTCATATGTTGGTGTAAGTGGTTTTTCACAAAATACATTTACACCGAACCATAAACAATTCTTAACTATTTCATAATGAGTTTTATCAGGTGTAGCGACAACAACCCAATCTACATCATCTAACTTAGACATATAGTTATCTTTACTTGTACATATAAATTCCACATCAACTATTTTTTGAAGTTTATCGTGAAGCACTTTACCCCATTTACCATAACCTATTAAACCAACTTTAATATTCATAAATATACCCTGCAGATAACTCTCTAAATTCATTAAATCTATCCATTAAATTATTTGATTGAAAGTAACCAAACATACCTTGTTCAGCATTCTGACAATACTCTGTAAGATTTAAATCACTCTTACCTTGTTTGTATGTGTGAGCAGAGTAGTGTATCAATGGACACCAATCCAACACACCAACCTTCCAATTATTATCCTCACATATAACACCAGACAACACATCTTGTCCCCAACCGTAAATCAATTCATCAGGAAATTGTTTTACCTTTTCAATAAAATCTCTGTGAAGTAGTGGAGCTTGGTAGTCAACCCATTTAACATCTCTAACCTTTGTACTATTCCAACAATGCATATACTTCCACTTACATTGACTTTCATTCTGTAATACACAAGGTGATATAATTTTATAATCACCTACTAATTCTTTTCTTAAAGACCTAACGAAATTATCACCTTGAATAACTAAGTCATTATTTAATGATAATAAACTATCGTAATCATTACTACTTAAAAAATAATCAAGAGCGATATTCAATGCACCACCAAAGTAAGTGTTTTGTCCTGTTTCATGCGTTGTGTATTTACTCTTACCATCTTCCCTTGAACCATTGTCAATCAATATCATATCATAATCATCTCTACGATGTGGATATAATGCTTCCCATAGATTGTTTGTCATATCAGGTAAATTATGATTATATATAACTACTAATGTTTTCATTTTAAATTTATATCCTTATCTTGATTGTACCAAACCATTCCAGTACCAGTCCAATGAGCGTATTTTGTAACATCTTCTTTTTCATTTTCAATTGAATCCCAAAAATCAATCATACCCGTTCTTAGATTACCATTAGATCTAAATTTTATATCATCCCAAATACAAATACCACTCCAATTAGATTCAACTAAATAATCGTGAAATTGTTTTTCTACAATACCATTGTGAACTGTGTCGTAAAGTATGAGTTTTGATTTATCAATTAATTCTTTTCCATAATTTTTATCTAAAGTTCTACCTCTAAAGTTGCTTTCAATTTTTATTATCTCTTCATCGTGATTTAAAATATCACCCTCTAAAAATAAAATATTATCTAAATCTATATCTTGATTTACTTGATAACTAATATCAATTGAAACAACATTATTTGTTTTATTTTTAGACAAAGCTAGTGCAGAACCACCCTCAAAAGTCCCTACATCCAATATAGTTTCGTTGTCTAAAAGTGTTGACATATAGGCTAATAATTTGTATTGTTCCACTCCACTCTTATCATAAAAACCATAACCACCTCGTTTATATGTGTATTTGTATTTTTCATTTAAATATTTATCAAACTCTGATAAATCAATGGCATCCAAATCTTCATTTGATAAATTAATTGTTTTCATAATAACCTCTCTTTATAGCTTTATTTTTTAAAAATTCGTCTTCTTTTTCTGAAAAATCTGATTGTAATTGTAATTCATAACAATTTTTAACTCTGTATAATGGTAAGTGAGAGTTATCAGCTTTTTGTCTCATTTGTTCTTTTGAAATATTTCTATAATGATTACAAGCTAAATATGCCCTATCAATACAATCTTCTCTTAAATTATAATACCAAATTTCTGTCTCATCAACACCAGCATAGTTATCAGTATTGTCAACACCATCAACGATGTTTATATCATAAGTTGGATTTGATGGACAATGTGTTGTTAATTTAGAAAATGCTTTTGTTTTAAATATTGATTTAACCTCTATCTTATCTAACTTACACTTTCTATGTGGCCATATTTTCATAGCCTCTTTTGGATGTGGATGTGGTTTATCGTGATTCCATCTCCAAGTCGTATCTTTTAATATCTGTTTGGGATTTTCATCTTGTCCATTAGAACCAAACATTATCCAGGGTATTTTTATTAAATCTACATCTTTAAAAGTTGTTTCTAATTCTTCTCTAATGGTTTTATCTGAATTTCTTCTTGTTGTTATAAACTCATCAGCATCAATAAACATAAACCATTCTGTTTTGTCTCTCAATACATGTTCATACATCATTTGAGCATCTATTAATTTTTCGTGATGAGATTTAAAATGTGTAGCTTCATATATGAAAACTCTTTCGTCATTCACTATATCAGGAAATGGTTGTGTTGAGTTGTCATCTAAAATATGTATTTCATCAACACCTTCTGCAAAATAATGTTTTATGAATGATTCCAAAAATAAATTTTCATTTCTCATTCTCATTAAAATAGTTAAAAAATTCTTCTTTTTATCCATTTGTTATCCCATCCAAATTACTAAAAAAGTTATACATATACATACAATAATTTTCAAGTTTGTGAGCTTCGTATAATCTTTTTTGTCCATTAACTATAATGTGTTCATAGTCTTTGTAATTGTTCAATACTTTTTCAATAGTTTCATTTAAATTAGACCAATCAGGCTTTACAGGAACATATGTTTCATTAGCAACTAACCATTTTGGTTCTGTTATCATTGAACCTAAGTCTGGCTTTATCAATAAACAACCTGCCTGAACTAATTCATAATCTCTAAAACACAACTCTCCCATACCATAAGGTGATATACCAATCTTAGACCTAAATGACACATCTAAATAATCATTGTAAGGTAAAAAGTCTTTGACTATTTTTATTTTGTTTTCAATTTTTTTCAATTCATCCCAACAACCAACTCTGTGATGAGTATATGTTGTTTCATCATTAACATCACCATAATCTAAATTAGGTGGGTGAGTACCTTGCCATATAGCACATACATCAATATCTCTACCAGTTGATTTATAAGGTTGATTCATTAATTGTGGTGGTGTTCTTTCATACAAATGTTCGTGTCCATTATTATGACCACACAATCCTATTTTTTTCCATTCTTCTTTTGATATGTCATACGACACATTTAATTTTTTATCAGAATGAACACCAAACCACCATCTACCTAAAAAAGATGGTTTAGCATAATCTTCTCTAGCCATAACATGTTTTTTCAATATCATTTTAGCGTTAGTGTTTCTAAGAACTTCTATTGAAGCCATCAATGATGTACAATCTCCACCATCAAGTAAAAAATAATCACCAGTTCTTTTAGATAAAAAATCAACTCCCTTTTCTATACTAGCCTCCAATGAACCTAATTTTCTATTTTGCCAACATCTTTTGTCTATAAATTCATAATCGTAATCATTAGAACCATCACTAACTATTTCTATTTGATAGTCTTTCAACATATCCATACTATAAGCCATAGCACTAAAAGACCTTCTCATATTACCCATCGTCAATTCATCATTGTTGTCACCAATACCACTTATTATTTTCACTTTAATCATTAATCGTCTTCTCCCAATATTGAATGTAACAAGACTTGATGAGCAGTTTCAACAACTCCATAATCGTGAGAATCTACCCAATACTTCATCATACCACCATCAAATGTGTTTAACTTATTATCCTCATCAAATCCTGATAATAAAATAAACTTAATACCAATACTTTTACAAAATACAGCACAATTAAAAACATTCATTGAATTACCCGATGATGATATTAATATAACCAATGTATCTTTATCTGCAAAATCTTTTAAGAACTCCACATAAGCTTCATCTCTACCGTAATCATTTATGTAACAAGTCAATCTTGATGGGTCTGAGAAACTAATACATCTCTTATCTAATTGTTTTGTATAATCTTGTGATATATGTGATGCTACTGAATTACTACCACCATTACCTATAATAATTATATTTTGATGATTGTCAACAATATTTTCTAATTCAGCTTGTAATATTTTTATCCTATCTATTTCTCTTTTTAATTCATTTAATTTCATTTAATTTAACTCCCAAGATTTAATACCTCTATTGTCTATGTTAATATTAATATACGAATTATTTTGTAACAAATCCAAGCTATTTTTATTTTGTTTTATTATTAACATATATCCTCCACCACCAGCACCACATAATTTATAATATACATTTTTATATTTTTTTAAAGATTTTTCTAAATTAACAATATTTGAATTAGTTATTAAATTTGATGTTTTTTTCTTTTCTTCCCAAGAATCTAAAATTAATTGATTAAAATCGTTGAATTTATTTTTATTTAAATATTTAAAACCACTTTTTACTATTTTCAATATAGACTCTCTATTACCCATATTCAAAGATTTAAGAACATCTGTTGAGCTTCTACCATTTTTAGAAATTGGAATTAAAAATAATTCGTGGTTTTTAAAGTAATCAGAAACTATTGGATTTATAGAAACACCACCGTTTAAATTAAAATGTAAATGTTTAAAACCTTTCAATCCACATCCCATTGGGTCTTGTCTACCAACCAATGGATTAAATTTTCTCTCTAATGATAACGCTAAGTCACATATTTCATAGTCATCCATTTCTATACCTTTAAATATTGATGTAGCTTTTATCATAGAAATCATAAAGGATGATGATGAAGCTAAACCGGAACCATGAGATGGTATATCTGCATTTAGTGCAACAGTCATAGGTGTTTTAACTTTAAAATGTTCTAATACAACTCTAACAAGTTCATTTTTTATATCTGAGACTTCGGTTACCGATTCTGTTTTTGCATATTGTATTAAAAATTTTCCATCATACCTTTTATTAATAGAAACATAAGTGTATAAATTTATTGGAAAATTAATTACTTCACCATAACCATACTCCTCTATGAAATCTTCTAAATCAGTAGAACCTCCAAGAAAAGATACCCTCAAAGGACAAGATGCAACAATCATCTTATTTCCAAAACTCATATATTCCCTTATCCAATTCATAATTAGACCAAACAAACCTTTTTCTATTTGGTTGTGCTTGTGCCCATTCCCACATTTTTGTTAAACCTTCTTCTAAATCTATTCTATGTTCAAACCCTAATAAATCTACTGACTTTTCCCAAGTAGACCAAGCGTATTTAGCTTCGTGTCTTTCTTCTAAATACTTTGGTTCTAAATCCGTTCCAGTGACTTTTAATAAAGTTTGACAAGCTTCATTAATAGTATATTCCTTAATACCACCAAGATTAATTATTTCACCAATACAATCATCATTCTGAGAAGCGTTCCAAAATGGTACAAGTGAATCATCTACATAACTGAATGCTCTTTTCTGTTCACCATCACCAAATATTGTTGGTTGCATTCCATTAATAATTTGATACATCCATATACCTAAAACATTTCTGTATTTATCCCAAATGTTTTGATTCACACCATAAAAATTATGTGGCCTCACGATTGTATATTTTAAACCATGTTGTTCGTATGCCACTTTCAAATCTTGTTCTACTGAAAACTTTGCTATACCATATGAATCAATAGGAAATTGTTGTAACTCTTCACTAAATGGTGGTTCATATTTGTTTCCATAAACTGACATAGAACTAGCGAACACAAATCTTTTCACATCATATTGAATACTCTTTGTAATAAGATTAGCAGATGCGATTAGATTGTTTTCATAATTATACTTTCTAATAAATGGACTTAATCCTTCAGCAGCGTAAGCAGCAAAATGGTAAACTATATCAGGTTTTTCATTTCTAAACAAACCCTCTACTTCATTTAAATCTACTAAATCAAATTTATAAAACTTAACTTTTGAATTTACATTTTCAATATAACCACCCGATAAGTCATCTACACCAATAACTTCATTATCAGTATTTTCTAAAATCCAATCAGCTAATCTTGAACCTAATAATCCAGCTATTCCAGTAATTAAAATTTTCATACTACTCTTACCTCCTCTACTAAATCAAATCCCCATTGTTCATACTCAATATTTCTAAATGGTTTTGAGTGATATTTTTGTTTCTTATCAAATTCATCTACTCCAATTTTACCAAGTTCTTTTATTCTTCTATTTTCTTCAAAAGACCTATGAGCACTTTGCATCAATCTATGCATTCTACTAAAATAAAATCTTGGTTCAATAAAGTTGTAACCATTAATATCCACACTATAATTATAAACCAAATCATCATCATCTTTACAACCAAATACTCTAAACTTACCACTGTCTTTACCAAATGGATGAGTAGAATTTGGTAATCTCATTTCGCTTCTTTCCAAAAACTTTCTTAACTTAGATGACAACACTATATCTAAATCACCATTTTTATTAACCCTACAATCTATACCCATTACAGCTAACATAGCACTATTCCCAATACTATACTCTGTTCTCGGTATTCCAAATTCATCTAAAACTCTTATAAAATTAACATTGTCTATTGGATTTTTAGTATAGCCAGGATATTTCAATTGATTCATATAAAATGGAATATAAGATTTACCATTTATCAATCTCCCAATCATAGAACACGCTCTGTGAAATCCGTGTTTAACAAATCCAACTTCAAATGGTACAGTATTATCTCTAAGAAATGATGTTATCTCCTCATCTGACATTGTTGGTAAAGATTCATAATACTCCTTAGTCATATTTTCCCAACCTAAAGCGTGATGGTCTCCTACATTGTGTCTAAACTCAGCCAACATACAATTAAAATACTGCCAATTACTTGGAACTAATTGTGATTTAGCATTATCAACATTATTTTTATCTGAATAAAACTTAACAATATCTCTTATGGTTTTTAACTCATAACCATTTGATATTATTTGTTTTCCACCACCTCCTTCATGCATTGTCATATCTAAAAAATCCTCTTCAGACAATGGTGTATAAAATATTTTATGAATATCTTTTTCCCATTGAGAATTATTTATAAACAATCCTTTTATTCCTAAATCATTGTGTTCTTTAAGTCTGTATTCATACTCATCTATATGATGAACTCCCTCTAAGTCCATTAAGCTGATTGTATCCTTGTATTTTCTCATATGTTTTTGACATAAATCGTATGGAAAATAACTTGTATCTTTAACTTTCTGTAAAATATGATTATAAAATTTTGGATAATCTTCATTAGAAATCATATCTTCTTTTTTATGAACATCACCTAAATGTTCCATCACATAACCTCTACAAACACCCTCCCAAAAAATTAAACCAACCAATGCAGGAACAGTGGTTTCATCATACAAACCCGATAATAATCCACTCACTATTCCATTTCTTTTTACATATGTTTCATTCCAAATTTTATAATAAAGTTGCGTGGATTCATCTTTAAACACCCATCTACTAAAATCTTGATTACCCCAATGTTTAGATCTCTCATAAATTGGTGTCATACTTTGAACATCAATTGTATCTAAACTTATTATTTTAATCTTGTCAATCATTCAACCTCATCTGTATAGTTACCCATTAAATAACTCATAATCGTTTCACATTGGTGAGTTATTTGTTCAAAAATATCATTTGACATTTTGTGATTTTCTTCAGCTATTCTTTCTATGCCTGGACCATTATAACCATCACCACCTTCTCTTTTGTGTTTTAATCTATCAGCTCTTGTAATCATTTTTCGAGAACCAGCCCAATGATGATAAATTAAATTCTCATAAATACCAAAATATAAAGGATGTAAATTAATTTCATTAGACCTAACTATTGGATAATAATCATACTTATTTTTCTTCATCCACTCAATAACACCACCCCACCAATTTCCACTTGGGTCTTTTATTATATTAGATAAATAATGAGATAAATCACCTTGTAAAATATGTTTAGCATTAAACAACATAAACATAGGATGAGGTATTTTATAATTAGTATCCCATTCATGTTGTGGTTCTTGACAAGAAACAAATGGATATTTTTCTAATTTTTCATCTAAAAAATCTGATATAGGTGCTATTGGAAAAGCATCAGAATCTAATAACAATACTTTGTCACCAACTTTTGCATTTTCATTAATAAATTTAAGTAACAACCCCATAGATTCTGTCCAATGTCCTTGCCCCCCTATAGCACCGTCAAACTTATCTTTGTGTTTTTCATAGTTTTCACCAAGTCTTGTGTAAACTTTGTAATCTTCAGATATGTATTTTTTTAGTTCTCTTTTTTGAATATCAACCCATTTATCTTTAAAATGAATAGTTAATATGTGTAGCATTATACATTATCCTCAAAATATTTATTAACCCAATACACAACATAATCAATATCCTCATCTTTCATATTATTATGACAAGGTAATGAAATTAACTTTGTCCATTCTGTTTCACATACAGGATATTCTCTATCTTGTTTTATAGGACCATATTTGTATAATGGTTTAAAGTGAACCGATGTATGTATTTTTTTATCTGCTAAATAATCAATTAACTTATCTCTATGTTCACTTGGAACTCTACCAACATAATATTGAACTGTTTCTGAATGTGGTGGTCTTTCAACCAATACATTTAACTCTTCATTATATCTTGATTGTACATGTCTTCTAAATTCTAAATGTTTAGGTAACTTTTTCATTTGTTCCAAACCAATAGCAGCCATAATATCAATCATATAATATTTATATCCCAACATATCAACTTGATAATCCCAAGCATAACCTGGTGTTGAACCTGATGCTCTACTCCAAGTAGATGAAACTCCAAACCAAGTTAACTCTCTACATTTATCAGCCAACTCTTTGTCATCTGTTGTTATCATTCCACCATCACCCATAGGCATTGTTTTAACAGCTTGGAAAGACCATACGGCACAATCACCACCTAATCCTGCACCTGGTGTCCAACAACTATGAGCACAATCCTCAAGTATGAATCCACCAAATACTTTTCTTAAACCCTCATAGTCAGCTAACACTCCAGCTTCATCTACAGCGATTAACAATTCACTATTTGGTTTCTTATATTTTTCTACATCTTGTGGGTCGATACATAAAGTATCTCTTTTAACATCAACTATATTGGATGTAAAACCATTCCATAATGGTATCATAGCTGTAGCGATAAATGATATAGCTGGATTAATCACATCAATACCTTTCCAACCCATAGCTTTCATAACTAAATCTTGTCCGTGTGAAGCACTTGTAACAGCTATAGCGTATTTATGTCCAACCATTTTTGCAAACTTTTCTTCAAACTCTGCAACCTTTGGACCTTTACCCCACCAACCACTTTCTATAACTTCAGTTAGTGCTGCTATTTCTTCTTTACCACCCTTTGGTTGTAATACAGGTAACATTTTTTCTCTTATATCCATTATTTCTCCTCTTTAAATGTTTCAATCATTAATACATTTTCATCATTAACCATAATCATTCTACCATCTTTACAGTGAAATTTAGTAAATTTACCTGTTTCAATTGTAGATGATTTTATACTATGAATTGTTTTTCTCTGTCCACCTTTAAAGTGAATTATTTGAGTTACATACTCACCTTCTTTGTTTACTGATGATAATAAATTAGCTTTCATTATATTCCCTCATAAAATAAATTTTGTTTTACTTGTCTATCAATTGTTTTTGGATGATAGAATGAAAATTGTTCTTCGGCTGGTAAATAAGTGTGTTCTTTATATCCTGTTAATACTTCGTGTACTTTGTTTTTCCAAAGTATATTTGGGCGATTCCTCCAAATTCTACCTTGATAATCAGGAAAGTTTACCCAACCTTTTTCGTTCACATTCCAACCCCATTTATTAATATGCTCTTGTGTAATACCATCAACTTTATTTACTCTTGGCACCCAATATAAATCTATTGTTGGATTCGCTCTTAAAACATCTTTTATATTCTTCATTAAGAATTTATGTGGTATTTCATCAGCATCTATATTAACAATATAGTCATTTTTGCACATACGAGTCAAGTAGTTTTTTTGTCCTGAGTAATCTTTTAACAAATGTCTTTGTTCAAAAGTCATCTCGTGCATGGATGTCATTACATCTAATATCTCTATTGTTTTTGGATTGTCTGAATAATCATCAAGAATTACTATCTCATCTTCTTCGTCTTTATGTTTGACTAAGAACTCTAATAACTTCTGTAATGATTTGTCTTC
>Ga0206126_10003693_pt1 | contig 15361 bp, 12 predicted proteins | sample Helgoland_Spring_5_FD_148621 | JGI IMG/M metagenome (GOLD analysis project Ga0206126, IMG submission 148621) | Pelagic subsurface seawater microbial communities from Kabeltonne, Helgoland, North Sea - Helgoland_Spring_Bloom_20160412_1 | ecosystem: Environmental > Aquatic > Marine > Epipelagic ...
GGGACGGAGGGTGGGGGTGGGAGGAGGCTGCTAATAACCCTATACGGCGGCCTGTGGATCGAGCGAGGCGGGCCTGGACACGGTGGGAGCGTATAGCGGTTCAAGTGGCGGGTTCAGGGCTCAAGGCGGGCCTGCTGGAAGATCGACTTGGTCGCCTCAGCCGAGGGCGGCGCCCAGGTGGCGGCCTGCGACTTGAGGCACAGGTCGGCGAGCGAGGCGCGGATGTTGACGCACACGGTGCGCTCGAGCGGGTGGTGCTCGTTGTTGGTGTTGAACGAGTTGGCCTCGTGCAGGGCCTGCTCGGTGGACACGAGCTCGGTGCCGGAGGCGGCCGCGCCCATGGGAATGGTCGCGTGCTGGCCGCCAGCGGCCGCCATCACGTCGGCCGGGATGGTCAGCGTCTGCTGAAGCTGCTGGGAGATATCGCGGGGCTCGGTGCGAACGGACATTCTTTCTAAACGCCTTTTTTTGTTTGTTACCTTTGACACACATCAAAAGGGTTATGAATTTTACACACCATGTGCTCGCAACTGGGCGTCTCCGCCACCACTAGCGTGATAACCTCGCTCTCCCTCCCTCCCCTGTCCCCTTCCTTGGCGGTCCCCTCCTCTCTCTCCGCCGCGTCCTCGGGCGTCAGCTCGGCGAGCGGCCGCTTGCGCTGCAAGTCGAGCCCCAGCAGGCACGAGAGCCCCGGCGGCGAGCGGCGCATACTCGCTACTGCTTGGAAGCGCGACGCGCGGCTAATATCCTCCGCGGCAGCACGCTTTGCTGTTGAGGGTGTTGCCGCAGCGATCGCAGAGGGGGTTGTTCGCCACGAAGCGCAGGGCGTCCCTCATGGCCTCCGCCCGGTCCTCCTCGATAGCGGCATCGCGCTTGCGCTTGTTCTCAGACGCGCGCTGAAGCTGCCGCTTAAGCATTAAGCGCTCTTCCATCCGCGCATGGCGCGCAGAATCCTGCGCCGCCTTCGCGGCGGCGCGCTGCTGGCGCTCGTGCTCCGCCTTGTCCCTCCTCGCCCGCTCGCGCGTGTGGCACAGCTGGTGCTTGTACGCCGACATGCCCTTGTTGTACTCGAGATGGAAATCCCGCTTGCGCGTCTCCTCCACGGACCAGTGGAAGTGCTTGAGCATGTCGCCCACCGTGCAGCGCGCCTCGGGGCGCTGATCGGCCCACTTGGCCACATCAAGGTGGCCCTTGACGAGGGCCATGATCATGACCTGCTTGTCGACCTTGTAGCCGAGTTCTGCAAGGCGACGGAGGATGCTCCCCTTGCCGTGCTCGGCAGCCACTGGGCACGCCTCGAAGTACGTTTCCATGAACCAGGTCGAGCGCGTATTCCTGGTGCCATAGTCCGCGGCACTCCACGCGCCGGAGCCCTGGTTGACGAGGTGCTGCGCCGCGGCGAGGCTGTGCTGGTTGCGCCGGGCGCTCATTGCTCCGCTCTCGTGAAATTGGCCAATCGGCGCGCCTTCCTCCCACAGCGCATCGTTCTCGTCGTCGGTGTCGCAATAGTCAAACTGACTGTTGTCCAGTTGCTGGTACGCGTTGTCCCCGTCGCCGTCGTCCTCAAACTCTTCTTCACGTTCGAAGCCACCCGTTCCATCGTGCACCTGCTGCACCATGTCCCAATTGCCGTGCTCGATCGCGTAGTACATGAGCTGGCAGAGCTCGTACTCGGTGAGCCGGGCGTCCTTTTTGCCCGTGGCGACAAGCCACTTGAGCGGCCCGGCCTGCATGTAATCGACGGCATGGCGTGCCAGGTGGCCAAAGGCGATCGGCATCAAGGCGCGGTTGTGCATCCACTCCAGCACGTCGGTGTACCCGTACGTGACGGCATTCTGGCTGAGGACCTCAGGGGAGTGCCACGCGGGCACCAAACCCAAAGCAATCTCTGTCAGTCCCTCATTGTCGCAATCGCGGATACGCTGCACCATCCGGACGTCCTTGGCTGGATCCGAGGCGGGGTTCCAGGTGCGCCGCGTCCACTGGAGCATGCTGGTCGAGAGGCACAGCCCGATCAGCGGCGACTCGACGTTGCACCGAAGGACGTCCTGGAAGGACGTACACACGAGCTTCCAAGCAATGGGAAGTCCCTGCGCCAACTTGGGGTCATGCGCGTTGTTGGCATTGAACTTGCCGGGGTTGTCCTCGTCCTCGACGAACGCGCCGCCGTCATCGTTTCGCTCCTTCTCGTCGTTGAGGAAGTGGTTCCTGATGACCACGATCATCTCCCTGGGAAGGTCCGTGAGCAGCATCGAAGCGGTCTCCTCCTCCTCCTCTGACTCCTTTAACACCTGCAAGCACAGAATGCACACTCCGAAAGAAGTGGGTGCACATACAAGGAGTTTTTTTAAAACGTTCTAAAAATGGAACGTGTGTGGGTTTCAGGATGGTGGGAAGCAACAGGAGAGGGAAGCGTGTGGGAAATGAACCCTTCAATCTACCTTCAATCCACTTCCAATCTCAATTCCAAAACACACACGGACGCAATCTACTTTTTAGCAGACGACGACGACGACGACTTGCTGCCGCTCGAGCTGCCACCACCACCTCCGGCGGCCGCGGCCCCCGGCTTGACGTGCGGCGCAGCCGCGTCGTGCAGCGTCTTCTTGGTCTCGGCCTTGGTCTTGGCCACCTGTTGTTTAACCACCTCGGTCTCGGCGGTCGTCTTGCCCGTCTGCGCCGCCTTCAGCATCACGTCGGCGTCGCCCAGCTTGGCGCTGTTCTGCGCCTCGAGCAGCTTGGTGTCGGTGCCGCTTTGATCGGCAAGCTTGCGCCGCTTGACGGCCCCCGCGATCTCGACGGCGGTGGCGCCGAGCGAGTGCAGCGCCGCGGGGAGCGCCGACTCGATGTCGATGACGCCCGCCTCGAAGAGCGACTGCAGCTCGGCCGTGGAGCACAGCGGCGCCGTGAGGAGCGTGAGCTCGTCGCCCTCCTTGGCGTCGTCGTAGACCGCGTGGTACGTGGCCGTCAGCACCTTGTTGACCGCGATGGCGATGGACTGGATCGTTCCGTTCAAGAGCTGCAGCTGGCTCATGGAGTTGCTCGAAAACTTGCCCTCAAAGATGACTGAGGCGGGGACACCGAGCGCCGCGGCGATGTGGTCATTCACGCAGCGCATAATGTCGACGAGGTCGCTCCGGGCCTCGGGCGGGCGCACGCCCGGTACGACTTGCTGACGGTCTGGACAAGCAAAAAGTTGAGGAGGCATGGGCGGCGGCACGTGCGCGGGCACAGCGGAGCTGCCGCCGGGGCGGCCGCTCGTGTCGGTCGTCTGCAGGCGGTTGATCGTGGCCATCATCTTGGCCTGGAGCGCGAGGTTCTGCGCGACGGCGGCGTCGTCCTCGGCGGTGGCCGAGGCCTGCACGGCCCTTGATTCTGATTAGGATCAGGGTTTGGGTTAGAGATTGGACGAACCCTAACCCTAACCCTAACCCTAACCTGAGTCAAAGAAGAGGTTGGCCGGGTCGAGGTTCTGCGCGCCCTGGGTCTTGCTGATGGGCTGCGTCACGAGCATCTGGCGCGCGCGCACGACCTCCGCCTGGAGCGCCAATTCCTCGAGCGCCGAGATGAAGGAGGCCGACTGGAAGACGGTGGCAACGGGCGAGCAGATGTTGCCCGCCGCGTCGGGCTCGTGCCGAAAGAAGACCTCGGACGAGAAGTCTTGTTTGTAGACGGAGTCGGAGTTGGTCGAGAAGATGCGGTACTGCCGGCGGTAGTTGGACTCGCCCACGTAGATGAAGGAGAGCTCGCACTGGCCGACGTCGGGCACGACGGGCACAAAGTTGGTGGGCGTGGACGGTCCGGCGACGCCGGCGCCGCGCTTGGGCGTGCGCAGCTTCTGGTCCGAGCTGGCCGCGATAGGCCGCTTCTGCGCGCGCAGCTGCGACTGGTCGGGTGGGTCCTTGCGCCGGTTGTCGTCGCCGTTGGCCGCAGGGCCCATCTCGCTCTGCGCGGCCATGGCCTTGCCCTTGATGAAGTTGGCAAACGGCGGCGGCGCCTCCTCCTCGAGCGAGACGACGACGAAGCCAAACTGCAAGAAGTGGTCGATGACCTTTTTGGAAAAGGGTACCCACACGTCGTGCAGGTGGCGCGCGAACGTGTCCTTCAGAGGCACGTCGCGCCCGTCGCGGCGCACGACGCAGCCCGAGCTCAGGAGCTGGCTCACCAGGATGGTGCGCGCCGCCTGGATGGAAGGCGACGCGTGATACAGGTGGTTGAGCGCGTACAGCGTGTCGTTGGAGATCTTGATCTCGCCCGGCGAGCCGGCGTCGATGGCCGAGAGCGGGCTCGGGTCCTCCTTGCCCTTGCCCCCGCGCGTCTTGGGCGGATCGCGACGCACGACACGCTTGCGCAGGTCGAGGCCCGACGACATGGTGGCACGTGGCACGTGGCACGTGGCACGTGGCACGCGCGTGTGACGACTTCTTGCTAAACAATTGCTTGGGTCTTGATATCTGCTAGCGGTGACCACTCGCCAACTGCGCATAACGCAATCTCGGCGCGTAATAGATTGAAGGTTCGAACCCCCTCTTCCCGCCGTCCGGAAACCCGCACCCACCCACTCTTACTGGCCTCATGCCCGTTAGGATGCGCGAGGGCGACACCATCACTTACAGAGTGGGTGGGGAGATCCATCGTGGCGATATCATCGACCCCGCGTTGGAGACGGACAGCAACAGCGGCGCCGTGACCAAGGTGCAGGTGGAGACCCCTGACGGCGCGGAGGTGGATGTGCTGGTGGCCGACGTGGTCGATGAGTCGGCGCCGGCGCCGCAGCCGCCGCCCGCGCAGCAGCAGGCAATGGAGATGCAGGTGGGGGATGCCGACGTTGAGCGGATGATGGCGATGCTCGAGGGGGGCGTCGCGCCGATGGACATGGACGAAGATGCGGCTAACCGTGCGAATGAGGGATGGGACAATGGCCAGCAAGAGATGGCTGCCCGGGATGAGGCGATCGCAGCGGCAAAGGCGCAGGACGATGCGCCGGATGTCACGGACCAGGAGGTCGTGCAGGCCATCATCAGTTCGGGGTCGTTGCAGCACAACTTTAACGAGCTCCAAGAATCCGAGAAGCAGCGCTGGCGCGACGAGATGCAAGCGTTCCGGGAGGCGTACGGCTTCTCCGAAGACCCAAAGACCATCCTCCTGCTGACCGAGGGGGTCGAGGGTGGCAAGAAAGAGCGCGAGTTGTTCATGTGGCAGATGCGCGCCACCAAGCACCTCTTGCGGCAGGTGCCCGAGGGCACGCCGTGGAAATCGATCAAAGCCAGCCTGTTTCTCCTGCACGACGTGGGACTGGGAAAGACGATCACGTCCATCCTGTCTTTTGCGGCCGTCTACAAGCAGAATCCAGACCCCGCCAAGAACAAGACGGTCATCATCGTGCCCAAGAGCATGCTGGAGATTTGGTACAGGGAGATTTCAAAGTGGACCGTGCTTGGCAAGGACAAGATCCTCATGGCAGACAAGCAGGGCGACTTTGTTGTGAACCGCGACCCTAACAACAACCAACCTCTCAACTACGCCCTGGTGGAAGCGAAGATCCGACATCTCGGTATGGCGCACGTGATCCTCACCACGCCGCACGTGCTGGAAGCCGCCTTTAAGAAATTCATGATCGTGATACCGGACACGGATTCGCTTCCGCTTTCGCAGCGGATCCGCAGAAATGTCAAGGTCGACGTGCACCCGCTCTTCAACCAGGTTATGCTGTGCAATGGGTCTGCCGATGTGCCGGTAGGTGCTAACCCCAAGGCGCCGCCCATCTTGGCGATGACGATCATCGACGAGATGCACCAAGTCTCCAACCCGGACACGTGGCCCGGGGTCGTGACGCGCTGGTTTGCGCGGCGCTCCAAGTTTAAGCTCGGCCTCTCGGGCACGGCCGTCACCAGCAAAGCCACGCAGCTCGCCGATCTGGCCTTCCTCGTCGACGCCCAACCTGTGGAGCTGCAGGATCCCAAGACGTACGAGGATCCGGAGACTGGGGGGATGAGGCGCAACGGCGTCATGCTCTTCCACAAGCTGCTCGCGGACCGCGTTCTGAAGAGCTATGCCGGGAAGCTCAAGAAGAAGAGGTTGGTGAAGTTCAACTTCGACCCCTTTGTGGGCCTTCGTCCCGACGGGACCGTGAACCAGGAGGCGATCGAGATGCACACGAGGACGCTCGAGAAGGGCTGGTGGAAGAGCGAGGATCCCGCCACTCGCGCACCCGCGCCCGCCCAAGACGATGGGCTACCGAACACGTACATGGACATCACCGCACGACTGATGATGTACGAGTTCTCGTCCTTGCTCGGCATGCACGGCGCTCAGGCATTCGACCCAACCGTTACCGGGAATGCCGTTGACGCTTACAAGCTCATCGAAAAGGCGACGAGGGAAGAGCCCAGCCAGGCGATGGAGCTCGTCGCGCGCATCATCAAGGACCGGCAGGCCGCGGGCCACTCGCGGATCGTCGTGTACTGCCACTATCTGGCGGTGCACCGGCTGCTGGAGCGCTACCTGGAGGACAGAGACGTTGGCGGCATGTTTCGCTTCAAGAGCGAATACGACTCCAAGGAGCGAACCGACGTGATCGTGGATTTCAAGGCCTGCGAGAAGGGCGTGCTCTTCTTGTCCGCGGCGGGCGGCACCGGCATCACCCTCTCCCCGGGCTGCGAGGTGATGGTGTCCGTGGGCCCGTTGCCGTGGAACGCCACGGAGATGGATCAAGCCAATGGGCGCGTGCACCGCATCGGCCAGGACAAGGACGTCGAGATCATCCAGCTTGCCGCGCACCGCTCGGTCACGGAGTCTAAGCTCAAGTACCACGACGACAAGCGCGAGCGTCTTGGCAAGGCCGCCATGGACGCGGACTTCACCAACTTTCGTGAGGACGACCAGTGGCGCGAGTGGGGCAACCTCATCACGCCGGTTGCGCGGCTCGACGAGTGGGGCAACTACAAGGTGCCGCCGGCGCAGGTCGATGCGCTGCGCGACTTCCAGGAGAAGTTGGCCCTCTCGGAGCCCGAGAAGCCCACGCCGCCCGCGGACTGGCCAGAGAGGCCCGTACTCGCCAGCCGCGTCCGTCTCCCCCCCGTGTCGTTTCCGTTGGTGGTGGCGGATGCGGATGCGTGATAATAAAAACCATTTTGGATAACGCGCACCTTCCCCCTTTCTAAGGTGGGAAGGCCTGTGGCTCACCCACCCACTCTTCTCATGAGATTGCCAAACCTCGGACAACTCCATCTGAACATTCCCACCCACTCGTGGATGGCGCAATCCGGATTGCTTAACCGCCGTCCGGAAACCCACACGAGCATGGACGCGCGCGGAAACGTCAAGGGCCTCAAAACGTTGTACCCTAATGCCAAGAAGCAGAAGAAGACGGACGATGAGTTGGCGGCGTGGCACGAGCAAAACAATGCAAAGAAGGCCCAAAACGTCAAGGATACGGCCGAGCGTTCGGTCGCTGGCGCAGTGGCCGCCAAGGAACGGGACTACTTTACGCGCACGCCAAACTACATCAAGCGGTTGATGGCGGAGGAGCAAGACGTTTTAACCACGGCGACTTTTGCGTTGGGCTCCATGCCTACCGAAGAAGAGCAGAACAAACTCGAAGGAGAGATTGAAGCGGCAAAGGAAGCGACGAAGAATCTCCAGACGGAGCTCGACGAGAAACTGGCGACCTTGGACACGCTCCTGCACATGACGGCGCACACCGTCGAGGACATGCAGAAGCAGATAGAAACGCTTAAGGAGATGCGCGGGTGGTTCGATGGGGGCGGCTTAAAGGATGGGGCATTGAAGAAGTACAACGACGAGCAGCAGGCGCAGATCGACGCCAAAATGAAGGAACTGAGCACACGCGTCGGCTTTCTGGTGGAGCATGCGGCAAAGGAACACGCGGAGCGCGAGCGAATGCAGAAGAACCGGGAGAGGAAGGAGCGCCACCAGAAGGCCATCGACAACAACGACCCGGAGGAGCTGTGGCCCTCGGAGCAGGAGCCGGGCAAGTGGTGGGACAAGGAGGGTAAGCGCCAAGCGCAAAAGAAGGCCGAGCGGGACACCAGGGAGGCGGCGTTGCAGCAGGCGAACTGGACGGCACCGGATCCGATTGTGCCCGAGAAGGTCGACTTGCCGCAGGGCGGCCTTTCGAAGGCGGAATGGGAGGAGGCGCTCAACGCGCAGCTTGCGGGGTTTGCTAGGCTCGCGGTGGAGGAGGCGAGGCAGGAGCGCGCGGAGGTGGCTCGCCTGGTGGACGCGTACGAGCAGAATTAAAAGAAACACCGCGTGTTGTATTTGTTAAAGAATTATTTATTCGCGCGCAGCTCATTATCATCCTACGGGTCCTCCCTAGACACCACGACCGTGTGCCCGTAAAAGGGTGGCGTGCCCATGAACTGGCACGGCTTGGGGATGCCGAGAAACGCGGCTGTCGCGCGGCCTCCCCACTTGATCGCGGTCGCCGTCGTCTCCGGCGTGGTCACCTGCTCGCGCGAGGGCGGCCACGCCTCCCACCAGGCGGAGGGCGCCGTCTGCACCGACGCGAGCGCGTCGGGCTTGTGCTCCGGCGCCACCACGAGCCCCTCCGGACCGCACGACACCCACCAGGCGATGGCGGCATCGGCGCCTTTCAGGTCGGAAGCGAGGGCGGCGGCGAGGCTCTTGCGCGGGTTGCGCACCCACGCCTCGCACTCGGCGGCCACGTCGGCGAGCAGCCGCATTGCCGGCCAGACGCGCGCAACCGCCGACTCGAGGTAGGGCATGCGCAGCGCGTGCGTGACAGGATCGTAGACCACGATGGCCACCTCCTCCTCCTCGGGCGCGTCGCTCGACACGAGCCCGTCGAAGCACGCCGCGATCGTCAGCATGCAGTTGACGATGTTGTGCGCCGCCCGCCGGCGCGCCGGCGTGCGCTCGTTGAACTCGCACCCCGCGGAGACCTTGGCGAGGCCCTCGGACGAGAGCAGCAGCAGGCAGCCGTGGAAGGCCGAGCGGACCGCTTGGCACACCGCGCGCTTCACGGCCTCCTCGAAGACGTCCACGTGCCGCAGCGCCACCAGCTGCTGCCTGACCGCGCGGTGGTACAGCTCCACGTGCGCGGGCGGCTTGCAGCCGGGCGCGTCGTTGCCCACAGCAAGGTCGGGCCGCAGCTCGATCGGCAGCGGGCACGCGCGCGCGGGCGACGCGCGCAGCCGAAAGTCGAGCGCCACGAGCGCGAGCAGCCGCTCGGCGAGCGCCTTTTGCTCGATGTTGGCCGCGCGCGCCGTGCCGCGGTGGCCGCATTCGCCGCTGCTGCCGTTGCCAAAGAGCCGCTTGAACTCCTCGGCGCTGCGCACGTACACCGTCGCCGGCAGCCGGCCGTGCGCGCCGCCAGCGCCCACTGCCACGAGCTTGCGCACCGCCTCGTGCTCGCTGCGCCAGATGCTGTCCTTGGGATCGAGCGCGAGGCCCGTCGTGTTGATCATGGCCCTGGCAGCGGAGATGGCCTTCTTGTGCAACGCCTCCGCCGTGCACGCGTCGACCAGCGCCGACGCGTCCTCGCCCTCGCTCTGCATGGCGTCGATGCGCTCCATGAGGCGCAGCTGCAACGCCGTCGACTGCTCGGCGATCGCGCGGTGCCACGCGAGGCTCGTGCAAAAGAGCCGGTCGAGCCGGTCCATGCGCCTGCCGAGCAGCCCGCGCTGCGCGCTCGCCTCGGCGAGCACGTGGCGGATGGGACGCAACGCCTTGAGGCTCGAGGCGTTCATTGCGGCGCTCACGAGGTCGGCGACACCCTCGCACCGCCGCCGCTTGCGCGCCTGCGGCCGCTTGAGCCACTTGCGCTTGGCCTGCTCCAGGTCGTGCCGCGTCACGCGCGGGCCCGGCTCGCCGGCGTGCCGCAGCTTGTAGAAGATGGCCACCTTGAGCGCGACGATCGTCGCGATCTGCTTCTGCGCCATCGCCATCGCCGCGGTGCTGTGGTCGTGCGCGTTGGGCTGGACGAGCGCAAAGTCGCCGATGCGCAGGTCGGCGTTGCGCTCGACCGACAGGTGCAAGATGCGCAGCCACCAATAGTCAAACCCGAACGACGACACGGCCTTCACCCAGTTGTCGGGCGTGTGCGTCAGCAGGAACAGCCCGCCCACCTGCTCCGACGTGAGCGCGCCAAAGTCCTCGCGCGTGAGCAGCGCCTCGTGCGCCGCCTGCCCCGCCTCCCACGCCTCGCGCGCCTCGTCGGTCACCACCACCTCGCTCCGCTTGCCCACGAGCGCAAAGGGTTCGTACTTGTCCTTGATGTCCCACCCTTCCGTCGCGGAGCGAAAGAGCGCGTGCGCGCCGCGCGCGGCCACGCGCGCCAGCCGCTTCCACTCGCGCAGCGCCGGGTGGTCGAGCAGCGCCACGCACTGCGCTTGCACCACCACCTTTACCGCCGACGACTTCTCGGGCAAGTTGATGTCCAGTGCCTTCCACAGCTCGTTCTGTGGGAACCGTTGCGCCTTGCGCGCCGCGTCCGAGATCGCCGCCCAGACCTGTTCCGACGTGCTGAATGCGGCGTAATCCAGTTTATTCTTCGAACCTTCACCGCAATTCACAAAGCGAACCGCTACCGACATCCCTAAATTCCGACGCAGACACACCCACACCCAAACCCCACAAGTTGCAGAGCCGGCCTTCTTGCCTTCTTGCCTTCTTGCCTTCTTGCCTTCTTACTCCTCGTCGCTGCCGGGGTCGGAGCACTCCCCCTCCTCGTCGCCTACCCCCTCCTCGTTCTCGCTCCCCTCCTCGTCGCCCTCCCCCTCCTCCTCGCCACCCTCCTCCTCGCCACCCTCCTCATCCACCTGAGTGTCTTTCTCCACCTCCTCCTCCTCCTCCTCCTCTGCCTCCACACCCTCCTCGCCCTCGGGCTCGGGCTCGGGCTCGGGCTCGGGCTCGGGCTCGGGCTCGGCCTCGGCCGCCTCCTCCTCGACCATCTTGGGGTTCTTGGCGTCCTTCGTCTTCTTCGCAGCGGCGTTCTTCTTCAGGTCGTACTTTTCGAGCTTCTGTTTCTTGTGCGGATTGACCCACACCTCGCCCTTGGCCTCGGTCTCCGCCTTGGCCTTCTTGTCCTCGGCACAGGCGCGATGGTACGGCTCCGCCTCCTTCGGAGGCAGCTGCTTCCACTTGGGCGACATCCAGCTGAACTGGTCGGGGAAATCCTCCTTCCTCGTCCCCTTGGCGATGGCCTCCTTCTGCGCCTTGTGGTACTCCGGAGCCATGGCCGAGACCCAGCGGGCGTAGGCCGTCGTCACCTGCGGGCCCCTCGACTCACCCTTGCCCTTGCTGGAAGCCTTTGCCTTCACCCCCTTCTCCACTTTGCCGGAGGACGCCAAAGCCTTGGAAGGGGGGGACTCGCCATTGGCCGGCGACGCCGTGCGCATCCCCTCCTCAAGAGCCTTACGCTTCTTGGAAAACTTTCCCTTGATGGCAGCAATCTTCTCCTCGTGCTCTTTGGTGGCGAGGTCGTCGGTTGCCTTGTCGCTGGTGTAGACCTTGTTGTGCTCCCTGACGAATTTCTGCAGAAAGGCCAACGCCTCCTTGTCCACGACCTTCTTCAGCGACTCCTTCTTCTCGGCCGGGACGAACTTCTGCCGCTTCAGCTCGTTCTTGAGCGCATTGAGTCTGGCATGGTGGCTAGCCTCGTCCTTGATCTCCTTCTTCAGCTTCTCGAGCTGCCCGTCGCGAATGGAAAGCTGGTGCTTGAGGTGCACCTTCTCCTCCGTGAGAACCGAGAGCTCTTCGTCCTTGTGCAGCATCGTCCACGCAGCGGACTGCACCGACGACTGCACGTCGGCAAGCTTGTTGTGGATGACAAGGCCCTCGTTGGTATCCATGGATGTGCAGTCGTCGTGGGTTTCCGGATGGCGGGGAGGGAAGAAGGAGGGCACTGTCGCCACGTCCGATTCTTGCTGGTGGTCCATCTTAAAAGACGCAAAGTTTGTGGGAAACGGAATTCCAACCGGTTTGCACCGAGGCGTGTTTTTTAAAAGAATGCGGAAATGCACACAAACACCCTTCCCACCGTGTCGGCACACCCGCCTCACAAGCGGCCCTCGGGAATGTAGGACCGGGGCACCAAGTTGCACTTGGTCATGAGGAACTCGAGCACAGGCGACTTGGCAATCTCCTGCTCAGTGGCGCCCCGGCGCTTCATGGCGTTCTTGCAGATGGCGTAAGCGCTGTTGCCGCCGGCGGAGAGGGCGGCGAGGCACGTGTCGTTGCGGCTCCGCAGGTAGCGCAACAGCTCCAGGTTGTGACACTCCGCCGCCAGCAGAAAGGGCGTGTACTTGAGCCAGCCCTTGTGGGTGAAGTGGAAGCAGCGGTCGTTGTCCACGAGGGCCACCTTGAAGACGCGCGTGAGGGTGGGCACGACGTCCTCGGTGGCCATGGGTTTTCCAAGGTCCTTGCCCATGCACAGGTTCCACATGCGCTCCTCGATGGCCTTGTAGAGCGCGAGGCGCAGATGGGACGTGTAATCCGATCCCTTGACAACGCTGGTGAGGCGCTTGTACGGCGGTTTGAACATGTAGTCGTTGTCCCCCCCTTCCTCTTCATCGGTCTCCTCGTCGACTTCTCCCTCCCTGACGTGGGAGTGTTTGCCCAGCCAGAGGCTGCCAAAGAACTTGTACTTGCCCTCGGGCACGCACATGAAGGCATCGATCAGGTCATTGATCGGGGCTTGGGTGAACGTCTTGCGGAAGAGTGCCCACGTCGTTTGGGTGTGCATCTCGTCGGCGCGCCATGAGAAGTAGTCCCACGCGGCGAGCGTACACGCGCGTGTGGTGCGGCGACGCAGGTGCAGCGAGAATGGGATGCTTGGGCCGGTTTGTAGTCCCACAAGCGCGAGGGCCACGCCCTTGGACAGTGGGAGATCCTTCAAGGTCTTGCACGTCTGGCGGAGATTCACCGCGTGCAATCCGAGGTGTTCGACGATGATGCCGAGCACGTCCGGATTGTCCGCGCCTAAGGATTCAAGCGTCAGCTTCAGTGGGTCCTTCTTTTTCTTCTTGCGAGGACATTCGTTGCCTTCAAGGGGGCATTTGATTTGTTCGTAAAAGCGCTTGTTCGTCTCGCGCAGCCGTTTCATTTCTCTTGCGTTCGACGCCAGCTGATCCACGATCAGGTCGAGCAGGTAGCTGTCGTGCCCCACAACCTTGTCGAGGGATGGTTGGGTTTCCGGACAGGGGGAAGGGACGATCTGCATGGTACCTGCCATCTTTGGAAATTGTGGACTTGGCGGGAAGCGTCTCGGTTGGTTGGCGGATGGAACGGTGCACCCTCTCCCGCCCCCCCGCTTTACAAGTGCAGAGGCTGCCGAAATCAAAATGCACTAGCGTTCCCGCTTTTTTCTCAAAACGCAAACCACACAGGCCACAACGGCACAACGGCACAATGGCACAACGACGCAGGGTCAAGCATTGAAAAACTGGATCATCTGCACGACGTTGGCGCGGCAGACGGGACAGGTGGCCGGCGCGCCGTTGATGGCCAAGCACGTGGTGCAAAGGCACAGGTGGCCGCACGGCACGCAGAGGTGCGACTTGACGTTGTTCCAGCACAGGATGCACTGGTTCGCATCGGTGACCGCCACCGTTGCGGTCGCTGGCTGCGCATCTTCCACGACGCCGCGGTCCCCACCGCGGCTCCCACCGCGGCCCCCGCGCCCACGCCCGCCGCGTCCTCCGCCGCCACGGCCACGGCCTTCGAAGGTGGTAGTGGTGGGCGCGGTCGCGGACGCGGGCGCGGCCGGTTCAAGCACGGAGTTGGCCACGGACGTGCACAGCTCCACCTGCCATGCGCAATCCGCCTCCGCCCGTGCCTCCGCCTGCTTCTTCGCTTCCTCGACTTCCCTGGCTTCCTTGTACTTCGTGGCGACCCGCACCTGTGCATCAGCAACCGCCGCCTCCGCCTTTTCCTGGGCCTCCTTGGCAGCCTTGACCCGTTCGAAGGCGCGCCACTGCCGTTCCTGCTCGGCAGCCTTCTTCTGCTGCTGCGCGAGCCGGCAGGCGGCGGCGTGCTGCATCTTCTTGTTGTCGGTGAGGGCCTGCTCGGCCGCCTTGGTGGCCGCCACGCGCTGCGCTTCAACTGCCGCTTGCTCCTTTTTAGCTTCGCGAGCGCGACGCTGCGCTTGCGCTTGTTCGCGCGCTTGCTTCGTCTTCTGCGCCTTGCTCTGCTTGCGAAAGTCCTCGAGCTTGGACTGGGTCGCGCGTTCCACGATGGGCGCGGCGTTGTGGCGCGTCTGCGTCCTCGGATGTGGCGGGGGTGGTGGCTCAAGCACTTGGCATCCGCGTGTAAGCAGCACCTCCCGCAGGCGATCTGCCGCCTTCATGCCCTCCTCCGTCCAGTAGACGCGCCCACCGCTGCCCACGGTCATGGTTTGGCACTTGGGGGCGTGCGTTTCCGGACGGCAGGAAGTGGTGTGGGTACTCGGCTGGAAGGGGGTCGCAGGCGGATGGCGGCGTCTTCTACCCGTTTGTTACAAGTGCAAAAGTGAATGTTGGGAAGGAGGAGGGAAGGAGGGGGGGAAGGGGCCGTCGTGAAAACGTCACACACACACACACACACACACACGAAGGTGGGAGGTGGGAGGTGGGAAGGGTGTTCAACCGTACGGCATGAAGACGTCCGCGGCAAACGCGCCCTTCAGGTTGACAAACCACACCGGCATCACGTGGTTGGGGTTGCTGTCGTGCGTGGCGGTGACCTTGACGTGCGTCACGCTCACCTGGCCCTGCACCTCGGAGGCCGTGTACGTCAGGCGGAAGCGCACGCTGTAGCCGTCCACCTGGATGTCCCCCGCCCTCCGCACCGCGTCCGCCACGCGCTTGTAGCCCTTACGGTTGCTACCGTCCTCGCCCATCGCTTCGAGGGCGGCCGCCGTGGCGACCACGTCGGAGGCGATGCGCGCGTAGCGCGCGTTCACCTCCACCGCGAGGCGCTCGTCGGGCAGGAAGACGGCGCTGCCGATGCGGATGGCCGGCGCCTTGGGGTCGTTGGCCGTCGCGCCATCGTAGATCACGCCGGTGGCGGTGGTGGCGGCGGCGGCAACGGCCTCCGCCGCGAGGAACTGTCGATTGAGCTCGCGCGCCGCGGCTATCACCACGCGCGTGGGGAGCTGCTCAACGTGCGTGGCGGCACTGGAAGGCATCCTGCACTCTCGTATCCCCCCTCCTTAGCCAACGGATTGAACACGATTATCCTTCCAACCAAGTCCCGCCCAAACAAAATTGGCATTTTGATCGCATTTTAAAAGAAATAGGGGACCGAATTAGTTGAGCACTTAGGCAAGTGCTCATAAAGTGTCCCCGCGAAAATCCATTTTCTCTACTAAATTAGCTTAGAGGGGAGATTCTGGCCA
>Ga0206126_10003694_pt1 | contig 15359 bp, 12 predicted proteins | sample Helgoland_Spring_5_FD_148621 | JGI IMG/M metagenome (GOLD analysis project Ga0206126, IMG submission 148621) | Pelagic subsurface seawater microbial communities from Kabeltonne, Helgoland, North Sea - Helgoland_Spring_Bloom_20160412_1 | ecosystem: Environmental > Aquatic > Marine > Epipelagic ...
TTTCCTTATCGAGATAAGCAACATTAGAATTATATTTTTCTGCAAGTCCAGGCCATAGTTTCTTAGGTGAGCCTTTTGGATAGTCGTAGAAGCCTGCGCCCCACTTCTTCCCTTTACGACCGTGGTTATCTACAAGGTCTTTTTGCATTTTATATGAACGCTCTTGGAATGCCGGCTTGTTTGGTGTCGGATCACTTTCATAAACGTGTAATCCTAAAGTAAGGGTTACTTCATCTATTACTGCCAGTGGCCCAACGGCCATTCCTTCCCCTTTGGCAACATTCTCTACCATTGCAGCTGGAACTCCTTCTTCTACCATAAAAGATCCTTCGGAAACAAAGGTTCCAAAACAACGGGAGGTATAAAACCCACGGCTATCGTTTACTACAATTGGAATCTTACCAATGGCAACTGTATAATCTACAGCGGCAGCAATAGCCTTTGCTTCTGTTTTTTCACCAACAATGATTTCAACTAGTGGCATTTTTTCTACGGGAGAAAAGAAATGAATTCCAATGAAATTTGCTGGACGGGAAGATGCTTTTGCTAATTCGGTAATCGGAATCGTTGAAGTGTTGGATGCATATACTTTATCAGCACCAAGAACTGCTTCCGTTTCCGCTGTTACAATTGATTTTAACTTTGGATCTTCAAATACGGCTTCAATTACAAGATCACAGTCTTTCATCGACGCAGGATCTGTAGTTGCTTCAATTTTCGAGAGTAACGCTTCCGCTTTTTCGGGTGTAGAACGGTTTTTAGAAATTGCCTTATCTAAAATTGCTTTCGAATAAGCTTTCCCTTTTTCGGCCCCTTCTTGTGAAACATCCTTAAGAACCACATCCATTCCGGCTTTTGCAGAGACATATGCAATTCCAGCGCCCATCATCCCAGCGCCCAAAATACCTAATTTTTTAATTTCGTAGGCAGGCTCAGTCTTTGGACGTGCAATTCCTTTTTTGGCTTTTTGCAATTCCATAAATCCTGTACGGATCATATTTTTTGCTTCCTTAGAAGCCAATAGCTTTATAAAATAGCGGGCTTCAATTTCTAATGCACGATCAATCGTTATGGGCAATCCATCATGGATTACTTTTATAATATAATTTTGCGCTGGATAATTTCCATGTGCCATTTTACTTAGGTTACCTGCAGCACCAACAAGCGTTTGAACTCCGTTTGCAGACCATACATCACCACCTGGAACACGGTGTTTTTTATTATCCCAAGGTTGAACTGGATTTGGATTTGCAAGAATCCAATCCTTCGCTTTTTGAATAAGTTCTTCCTGACTTTCAGCGAGGTCATCTATAAGACCATCTTTTAAGGCTTGAGCGGGACGTACTTCTTTTCCTTGCAAGAGATACATCAAAGAAGTTTGAATGCCTAATAAGTAAGGAACCTTGGAGTTTCCACCACCAGCGGGTAGCAAACCAACCTTAGCTTCCGGAAAACCTAATTTTATTTTTACACTGTTGAGCACTATTCGGTGATGACAGGTCAAACACAATTCCAGTCCACCCCCCATTGCAGTGCCGTTTATAGCAGCAACAAAAGGCTTGCCCGCTGTTTCGAGAGCACGCAGCGCTTGATGCATTTGCATGGTGCCATCAAATGTTTTTTGAGGGTCGTCTCCCATCGTTTGTAATTCTCTCAGATCGGCACCTGGCATAAACATACTTCTGCCAGAAGTTAAAATCATCCCTTTAATTTCTTTGTCAGCAACAACTTGATTTGCTAATTCGATATAGGCGGTTATGAATTCGGTACTGAATAAGTTCGTTGGGTTATTGACTTGATTGATTGAAAGGATTCCGATACCATCCGTTCCAACTTCAAATTCAAAAAGGTCGTTTTTAATATGTTCCATTTGAAATACTTTTTCTTAATTCTTAATTAGACACGTTCAATGATTGTAGCAATACCCATTCCTCCACCAATACATAGGGTGATTAATCCGGTATTTAAATTTCTTCTTTCTAGTTCATCCATAAGCGTTCCAGCGATCATACAACCGGTAGCCCCTAGGGGGTGACCCATAGCAATCGCCCCTCCATTTACGTTTACTATGGAATGGTCAACACCGAGCTTGTCCATAAAATACATTGGAATAGCAGAAAAAGCCTCGTTAACTTCAAATAAGTCAATGTCATTGATGCTCATCCCAGCTTGTTTCAATGCTTTAACACTTGCAGGAACTGGTCCTGTAAGCATGATGGTTGGGTCTGTACCTTCTACGGCTGCAGCACGAACTCTAAACCGAGCTGTTAAGCCTAGTGCTTCACCAATGGCTTTGTTACCGATTAAGGTTGCCCCAGCTCCATCTACAATGGCAGAGGAATTAGCGGCGTGGTGTACGTGATCTAATTCTTCAACTTCTGGATATTTATCGATAGCAACTGCATCGAAACCACCCATAGCTCCCATCATGGCGAAGGAAGGCTGGAGTTTACTTATACCCTCGAGTGTGGTCGAAGGGCGAATGTTTTCGTCTGTAGCTAAAATATCAAGTCCGTTGATGTCTTTAATTGGAATACGTGATACAAAACGTTTGTCCGCCTCTGCTTCTGATGCTCTTCTTTGGGATTCAACAGCAAATAAATCAGTGTCGTTTCTAGAATAACCGTATTTGGTAGCAATCAAATCTGCAGAAATACCCTGAGGAACTAAATTTCTTGGAATCGCTTGCAAAGGATCCATTAAAAAACCTCCTCCATCAGATCCCATAGGGACACGAGACATGCTTTCTACTCCACCAGCGACCATGAGCGAACTGAAACCAGACTTTACATAAGCAGCCGCTTGATTCATAGCTTCAAGACCGGAGCCACAAAAACGGTTTAAGGTTACACCACAGAGGTGATCCCCATAATTCGATTCTTGAGCTGCAGATTTTGCAATGTTTACTCCTTGATCTTTTACTTGAGCAACACAGCCAAAAATTACATCTTCAACCTTAGAGGTATCCAAAGCATTTCTTTCCTTAAGTGCTACTAATACTTGACGAGACAACTCGGTAGGTGTAACTCCATTAAGAGCTCCTTTTTTGTTTCCTTTTCCTCGAACCGATCGAACGGCATCATAAATGTATGCTTCCATCTTTATTTATTTTAATTTTTTAAATTATTCTTAAATTCTTGTATCACCTGCTGTGTAAAAGGGTCAGACAGATTATCAATTACATCTTCTACCAATTGAGTGAAATCTCGATCCACCAATTTAAGTAAGTTTTTTCTTAATAAGCGTTTTGTTTCCGTAAAAACTGGGGTATGTATACTCAACATCTTTTGCAAGTATAATTCCGAACGCTCCAATACCGAATCGACTGCAACAGACTCGTTGACCAACCCAACTTCAAGTGCTTGATCGCTTGTATAAAGTTTCATTTGCTGTACAGCCTCCCAAGCTTGTTTTTCGCCTAAGTGATAGGCGTATATATCAGCAAGTAATTCGGGAACTTGCATGGACAACTTAAACTCGTGCATCCCAACAACATGTTTAGCTCCTATTCCCATCACCCTATAATCTGCACAAAGCGCCAGAATGGTCGCTCCTGCTGGGGCATATCCCGTAATGGCACATACAAAGGGTTTTGAAAATCGAATCATGGCCTGCAAAGCTTCGTGGTAATAAGTCCAAAATTCTGTGGCTTTTCCTTTTCCTCCCATGGCAATATTCACAATATCCAACCCTGCACTAAATCCGTGGGGTCGCCCGCTGAGGATTATACCACGAACCGAATCGTCTTGATCCAATACCGTAAAAACATGCTTCAAATCACGAACCATAGCCGTATTGATTTGATTGACCTTACCACCATCCAACTGGACTATGGCGTAGTTTTCTTTTCGTTCAACAGTAATTGAGGTATAGTTCATGGATTCAAAAGCGTATCAATAAAAACAAATATAGAAATATATTGGTTATGTTCTTAATTAATTTAAAAAATGAATGCTTACAATTTTTAAATCTGCTTTAAAATCGTTTAATTTGACAACAAATGAGCAAGAAAGAGGATACAGATAAAATCAATAAACGCAAGAGAGGTCGTCCAACTGAGAAATCGGGAATCGATCAGGGAGCGATTCTAAACAAGGCGTTAAAAGAGTTTTCAAAACACGGCTATGGCGGGACGAGTATTAATAAAATCTCAACTCAATGCGCGGTCAATGATTCCTTATTACACTATCATTTCGGGAATAAAGAAGACTTATGGAAAAAAGCGGTAAGCACTGCTTTTGATGCCTATTTAAAAGAGTCTGTAACGACCTTTAAACTTCTAAAGCATTTATCGCTAAAAGATACTGCAAAGACCTTGGCACGTCAGTTCATATACTACAATTCAAAATTTCCAGAACTCTATTTGGTCATTGTACACGAAATGACACAAGAATCCCCTCGAAGTGACTGGTTAATTGAGCATGTTCTCAAACCCCTAACTTTAAAGACTAGTCAATTACACAGAATGTTAGTTAAAAAGGGTTTGAGCGAAGATTTTCCAATCCCAAACTTAACTACAATTTTTTTCAGTGCTGCCAACTCCATTTTCTTGTTCAACTATCAAATGAAAAAGCAATTCGGTATAGATCCCTTTGATGAAAAAGAAGCAGAAAAACACGCCGATATCATTGTCAAGATTTTTTATCCCAACATATAGCCGAGCAGCTATTAGCAACTGGGAAAAGAGACAGCTACATGAATTGCCAAGCCGCCTTCTGATGTCTCTTTAAAGTTAGAATTCATTGCCTGCCCAGTTTCCCACATGGTTTTTACGACCTGATCAAAGTTCACAACCGCATCTTCGGGATTGCCGTTCAAGGCTAAATTTGAAGCCATAATGGCTTTGATGGCCCCCATGGAGTTACGTTCAATACAAGGCACTTGAACCAGTCCCTGTATCGGATCACAAGTCAACCCCAAATGATGTTCCATGGCAATTTCGGCTGCCATTAAAATTTGCTTTATGCTTCCCCCTAAACATGCAGTCAGTCCTGCTGCTGCCATAGCAGAAGACACACCAATCTCAGCTTGGCATCCGCCTTCAGCAGCTGATATTGTAGCGCCTTTTTTAAACATACAACCAATTTCTCCTGCAACCAGCAAAAACTTTTTTACATCTTCAAAGCCTCTATTTACAGCAAAATATTGGTGGTATAAGAGCACTGCTGGAATTACGCCTGCGGCTCCGTTGGTGGGTGAAGTAACAATCTTCCCCATGGCTGCATTTTGCTCATTTACAGCCAAGGCGAAACAACTGATCCATGTATTCAGCGTGTCGAAGACTAAGGGTGTTTTCTGAGGGCTTCTTCCCAGGCATCTATTGTTTTATACTGATGCTCCTCCAGTAATTTTGAACAGAGTTCACGTGCACGTCTTTTTACCTTTAACCCACCTGGGAGAACTCCCGCAGTAATGCAACCTTTATATACAGATAGTTTCATCGTATCATAAATCTCTTGTAGCTTGAAGTTGATTTGCTCAGCCGTCCCAAGATGTTGTTCGTTTTGGAATACAATCTCGTAAAAGTCTAGTGTATTGTTTTGAGTGTGTTGCAAAACATCCGCTCCATTTTCAATAGGAAATGAAAAATCAACCTTTTTCTGTTCAGGCTCTGAATCGCCAAGTAACCGAATAAACCCTCCTCCTAAGGAAGCATAAGTTTGTTCCAAAACAATTTTATTTTTCCTAGACGCTCTAAAAGTTAAAACATTGGGATGTGCCTCATGCAAACGATTACAAAAATCAATTTGCATTTGTGGTGAAAAAGAGATGCTCCCTGAATCGAAAAATAGGGTTTCTGTTATTCTGATTTGATCCAGAATACGGTCCATTTCACAAGTGTTGGTAGTTTCTGGTATGAGTCCTGAAAGACCCAGTTGAACCGCAACATCAGTCTTGTGGCCTTTCCCTGTTTTGGAAAGGGAGCCATAAAGTGTAATTGAAATACTATCGAATGCAAGTGTTGTGAGCGTATTCCTAAAAGCCAAGGCCGCTTTCCAAGGGCCAAGCGTATGACTGCTCGAAGGTCCTACTCCGATTTTAAAAATATCAAAAACACTGAGCTGTTCCATAGGGATGAAGCTTTCTAAAACCATGCATACAATAGCGTAAAACTAAATAAATTTGAGATTAGTTGCTCCAAGTTGCTGTTAAATTTTATAATTCATCGAAGCCAACCGCAGTTATGTAATCAACTATAAGCTAGGAGGAAACCAAGTAGCCAAGCGCTTGAAGTTGTGCGGTGCCGATCCTAAGCTTTCTGAAAAGGATGGACAATTTTTAAAGAGCTGTTGAGTAACTCTTATAGCTTAAGTACTTTAAAAAATAAGGTGCAGTTTGCTCAACTCATTTTAAATGCGTTAATTGAAGGATGATGTCGACTAAATTTATAAATACATTTTTAAAAATCTATGTGCTTTGTTTTGGTGCTTTACTCGCACTCCTATTGATAGCAAGAACACCTAATGTTAGTGTTGAAACCCTAAAGGAACGGTATACGGACTCCAATTCGCAATTCATTTCTGTTGATGGGCTTGAAGTTCATTACAAAGATGAAGGAGCTGGCTTTCCAATTGTTCTTCTGCACGGCACCAGTGCCTCCTTACACACTTGGGATGCTTGGACCGAAGAGCTTATAAAAGAGTATCGTGTCATACGTATGGATCTTCCAGCCTTTGGTATTACAGGTCCAAATGCAACAAATCAATATGATATAGCAACCTACAATCGTTTTTTAGAGCAGTTGCTGAACCAACTTGGAGTTACTGATTTTGTTCTTGCTGGAAATTCTCTAGGGGGTTCTATTGGCTGGCATTACGCCTCAGATCACCAAGAACAAGTAAAACAACTAATTTTACTAAATCCAGCTGGATTCCCATCAGAAAAGGAACGTCCCTTAATTTTTAGATTGGCTTCAATTCCAGTGCTCAATCAACTTTTAAAACTCATCACCCCCAGATCCTTTGTAAAAGACAATTTAGAAGAAGTCTATTTCGATGACAGTAAAATAAGCGAGGCATTGATTGATCGTTATCATCAAATGATTTTAAGGGAAGGTAGTCGTGCTGCTTTTATTGAACGTGCAAATTTAGAAGGGCAAGATGATACGGATCGCTTGTCACAAGTGCTAGCCCCAACTTTACTTATTTGGGGCGAAAACGACCTTTGGATACCCGTCGAAAATGGAGCAAAATTCATGAACGAACTCCCAAACAGCAGTTTGATTGTTATGAAGGAAACGGGCCATGTTCCCATGGAAGAACGTCCTATGGAAAGCGTGGCTCATGCACTCCAATTCATCAAACAAAATACGGTAAAAGATTCCCTCCTCGGAGCAGAAAACATAAACTGACATGATACAACTATATTGCATGGGAGGCATTTATTTCATCCTCGGAATTGTTCATTTTACCCATACTGGTTTTTACAGGCCCATGATGCCTAAATTCTTACCTGCACACGATGCATTAATTTATTGGAGTGGTATTGCCGAGATTGTCCTGGGCTTAGGAGTGCTTTTTCCAGTGACAAGAAGCATTGCACTATGAGGTATTATAGCTATGCTAACTGTATTTTTACTAGTACACGTCAATATGCTGCTGCCGGGAAACAGGTTGGGTATGTCCCTTTGGGCGCTTGGACTTCGAATTCCAATTCAATTTGCCCTCATGTATTGGGCCTATGTGAACCTTCCTTAAAGGCTATTTGCTTTCTTTATTCTTTTAAGTTCGTTCTTAATCAACCGATTCCTAACAGTGTATCCTTATGAATTCAAATGCAAACGATCGCGTATAAACAACGAATCATTGGGTTTATTGTCTTCAGCTAAGAAAGCGGAAGCCGTAGACACAAAATAAAGTCCCTCTTTACGGGCGCACAATTCCTCAACCAGGCGATTTACTTTTTCAATAGCGTTCCAGTGCTTCCATCGGCTAGGTGTAGGCGTTATCTCAACAAAGACTAGGGGTATTGATGGATGTTTTCCTCGAACTTGTTTTATAAAGTACTTGATTAAACGTAAAACCTTCTTTGGGCTTTCATCTTCTGGAACCCCTTTGATGTCGTTGGCAACAAAGATGACGATAATTTCGGGTTGGTGGTTGGCTAAAATCCGATCGGTATAAAAAATAATATCCCGAAAATGAGCACCTCCGTAACCTCTTTTAATAACTGAAAAAGGCTTCATATCTTCCTCAAGGGTATTCCATAAACGAATACTAGAACTTCCTATAAACAAAATAGCATTATCAGGGTATTCTTGAGTTTGATCCAAGGCTTTGAACTGACGGACTTCTGGAGCTACCCAACTGTAGCTTTCAAGCGGATATTGCTTTAAGGAAATACACGAAACTAAGCTGAACCCAATACACACACAATAAATGCATATCGTATGATATATAAATTTCAATCGAATCATCTTTAAATACCTAAGGTAACTAATTGATTTGTAACATAAAAGTTTTGATGTTGGCATCGTATTTGTTACTTTCACATTACTCAAATTTTACATCATGAAACACAAAGTTCTCATAGGACTCTTGGCTTTTGGCTGCTGTATAGTCGCTCAAGCACAAGTAAAAGACAGTCTAACAACAAAAAGTAATCTCTTTACATTTTCACCTTCCAAGCTCTTAACCAAAGGGCAATGGGTTATAAAATGGTTCAACAACCTGTATACCGAGGTTAAAGAGGTTGATAAAAATAGTACTATATCGGATCGTCCTCGGCGAAATTTTTTCACATCTTCCCTTGATGTTTTTACTGGAATCAATGACTCCAAGACAATAAATGTAGGGCTTAGTATTGAATACCGTTCCAATACAATTAATGGAATGGATGCTTTATCCGTTTTTGAATTTAAAAACAATCCTGCTCAATTCAGCAGATCGGGAATAACAAGTTTTGTTCCTCAATAAAATTTTCACCCATAAAACAGGTGAGTAATTTTACAATACAATCAGCATTTCACATCCCAACAATTGATCAAGAAGAAATATCGTCTGTCTTTTTAGACCAAAAGGTTTTATTTGGCAAAACAAATTTTTCTATGACTATGTATCAAATAACGAATTATTTCAAATTTTTACTGAAGTAAATACGCTATACAGTTTTGGAAAGAAAGAATCCAGTTATGCAAACGATTCCCTGGGGGTTGCTCCGGGTGTTTTTGTTAGTTATTTCCCTAATCAAAACTTTACAATTCTTGGGCTCGTTCAGCACTATAACCTGATCGCAATAAACAATGGCTTCTCACAAAACTATACTGCTGTTGGTGCTGGAGCAAAATACCAGCTAACCCGTGCTATTAACCTGGAAGTTATTTACACCAATTTTGTTCGTGGAAATGACACCGGTTTAGGACAGACTTTTAATTTTGGCTTACGAGCTTTATTAGACTAGACCCTATGATTTTAATTCAAAAAACTAAGGGTGTATTCCTCTTCATTTTCTTTTTGGGTTGGATGCTTGCAGCACAACAAAACAAAGTGCCAATTATTGGTGAAATTAAAGTAGTGGGGCTAAAAAAGTCAGAGCGGAGTTTCATTGATATCCTCATTCATAGTAAAGCAGGGAAAGCAATTGACAGTAGCCTAGTTCAGGCCGATATCTTACGCTTAATCCGAGAACCTGCGGTGAGCCACGCTACTTATGAAATCATACAAATTGATGAAAAAGAAGCTGAATTGGTTTTCCACATTGAAGAAAATTTCACCCTTATTCCGGCAGTGGACTTATGGACTACAGTTGAAGATCAATTTGCTTATCATTTAGGAATTAATGATTACAACTTTTTAGGACGCGGTTATACCGCAGGTTTTTTTTACAGAAAAAATATTTATTCAGGCTACGGCTTTCTGTTTGGAAATCCCAATTTTATAACGTCTCAATTAGGGTATAAAATAATCGGTCAGCACAATAAAACGCTGGAGCCTATTCGAGATGAATTCAATGAGTCCTTTTATGATTATACCAACAACTCCCTAGAAATGCTGCTAGACTATGAATTGAATTTAAAAAATAAAGTGAGTGTCGGGTTTGGACTAATTACTGAAAAATACTTAAAAAAAAAGGGAGAAGATCTTCCTGAAGTGCCTAATGAATTTGAAACAAATAAATATTTAGGCAAGGCCTTTTATGATTATAACGCCTTAAATTATCACTATTATTTCACAGAAGGTTTTAGAAGTTTTACGAATTTTACTTTTGTGACGGGAAAAAACATCAATGGTGATCGACAGTTTGTCTCTTTTGAAAATGATTTATTTTTCTATAAAAGAATAAAAAGTAAAGGCAATTGGGCTACCCGACTTAAAATTGGTTTGGCAACTAACACTCCCTCTCCTTTTGCGATAGACAACAACCAGAACATTCGTGGAATTGGAAATTTGGTAAAGCGCGGTAGCGGTGTTTGGGCGGTGAATAAAGAGTATCGTCATACCCTAATTGAAAAGAAATGGTTTGTATTACAAGCCAACAGCTTTTGGGATATTGGAAGTTTGCGACAAGCCGGTGAAAATCTCAATACCTTTTTCAAAAACAAATCCATAGAAACGCGCGCAGGTGTAGGGGTGCGAATAATTCACAAATTCATCTTCAGAGCCATCATTCGAATCGATTATTGGTTCTCTTTCGACAACAGTCCCGGCGGGTTGGTTTTTGGTATCGGTCAGTATTTTTAAGCCTAGAGCAAATACTCTGTATTTACAAAGTTAGATTCTTTAGAATTCATAAGCGTATCTAAGATCTCGTTGTTGTAAGGAGTGTCTTTGGCAGCCACAAACGTTCGAATAGAAAATGAACGAAGTGCATCGTATACACTTAACGTACCCACAGCAGAATTTTTACGTCCCGTAAACGGATATACATCTGGTCCACGTTGACAAGCGCTGTTTAAATTAACACGACATACCAAGTTGGCTAATACATCAATCAGCGGAGCTAATTTACGAACATCTCTTCCAAACAAACTAACCTGTTGTCCGTAGTCCGAAGTAGCCATGGCATCTAGAGGTTCATTAATATCAGAATAAGAAATCACCGGTACTACGGGTCCAAACTGTTCTTCATGGTAAACACTCATCGTATCATTAACCGGATATAAAACAGCCGGAAAAGAGTAATTATCCGTCAACTCCCCTCCTCTTTTATTCATTATTTTTGCGCCTTTTGCAACCGCATCTTTGATCAATTCTTGTATATAAGCCGGTTTTCCGGGTTCTGGCAAAGGCGTTAAGAAAACATCATCTTCCCAAGGCAAACCAAACTTTAAAGCATCTACTGCTTCCGAAAAACGCTTGTTAAACTCATCAACGATGGATTCATGTACATACAATACTTTTAGTGCTGTACAACGTTGCCCGTTGTAGGATAGTGTACCAGAAATACACTCCTTTATGGTAGAATCTAAATCTGCATCTGGTAAAATAATACCCGGATTTTTTGCTTCCAATCCCAAAACTAAACGCAAGCGGTTTTTATAGGGGTGCAAATCTTGAAGAGCAACGGCTGAGGAACTGTGTCCTATAAGAGCCAATACATCTACTTTTCCCGTTTCCATAATGGGGGAAGCAATTTTGCGTCCACGTCCAAAAAGAATATTAACTACACCAGCTGGAAAACTCTCTTGGAATGCTTTCAACAAAGGTGTTATTAGTAATACTCCGTGTTTTGCAGGTTTAAAAATTGTAGTATTCCCCATAATAATGGCAGGAATAAGCAAACAAAAAGTTTCATTTAATGGGTAATTATACGGTCCTAAACACAAAATTACGCCCAAAGGACCTCTTCTTATATGTGCATGGATACCCGATTGTTTATCAAATTTAGCGCTTTTACGATCCAATTTTTTATAGGCCTCGACGGTATCAAAAATATAATCTACGGTACGATCAAATTCTTTATAAGAATCTGCTTTATTTTTCCCTATTTCCCACATGAGCAACTCGACTACTTGCTCCCGAGAATCTTTCATTTTTTCTGCAAAGGTTGTCAAGCATCGCAAACGATCTTTAACCTTCATTGTTGGCCAAACCCCTTGACCTCTGTTGTACGCTTTTTCGGCAGCACCTAATGCTGCCAAAGCTGCATCCGTTTCCATATCAGGAATTGAGCCTAAAAGTGTTGGTCCCACATGACCGTCTTTACCTTCCGATTGTATGGTCGAATACACTTCAGACGTAGCACCATTCCAGGTATGCAATACGCCGTCTACTAAATACTCGTTGCAGTGGATGTGGTTCTTAAATTGTGGGGATACCATAGTAGCATTTTTAGAAAGCTGCGTCATAATGAAGTTTTGTTTAACTTTTTGATGATAATATTAAACCAAGTTAATGATTATATTGTGAATAGTAAATAAAATCAGACGAAATGCGTTTATTTCATGAATTAATTACGTTCAAAAATATTAAAAATTAGTTAGAAGAAAAAGTTGTTAGTCCATTTAAACTCAAGTATCTTTAAGTTAATAATGCAATCAAATTTTTTATGCATACACATCCCCTTTCAAAAAAAATCGGACTCTTTGCTGGGCCCTTACTTTTTATAACGGTTCTCAACTTTCCATTTGGCACTTTATCCTTTGAAGCTACAGCAGTTCTCGCTACCGCTTTATGGATGGTAAGTTGGTGGATTAGTGAAGCTGTATCTATTTCGGTAACTGCATTACTTCCATTAATCATTTTTCCATTGACAGGTGTTATGGCAGTTAATGATGTTGGGGCAAACTACGGAAGCTCCATTGTATTTCTGTTTTTCGGAGGGTTTGTTTTAGCTTTAGGTCTCGAAAAGGTAAACTTGCACCGAAGAATTGCCCTGACCATTATAAAGAAAACGGGGACCTCACCCAATAAAGTGATTTTGGGTTTTATGATCGCAACCGCGTTCATGAGTATGTGGATCAGTAATACCGCAAGTACAGTAGTTATGCTTCCCATTGCCTTATCCGTAATTAATTTACTCATCGACCAACAAGAATCTTCAACAAAACAAACACAAAATTTTGCTTTGAGTGTGATGCTCGGAATTGCATTTTCGGCTAATGCCGGAGGAATTGCAACTGTAATTGGCACTCCCCCAAACTCGGTACTCATCGGGCTTTTAGAGAATGAATACCAAATACAGATTTCTTTTGTCAAATGGATGATGATCGGTTTGCCATTTGCTATCGTGATGATTACTGTAATATATTTGGTTTTGGTATACGGAATGTTTTCAACAAAAGGCCTTCAGTTTAGTGCCTCACAAGAAGTAATCGACAATGAACTTGAAAAGTTAGGCCCCATAAGACCAAAGGAAAAACAAGTTCTGTGGGTATTCGGAATTGTAGTATCTCTATGGATTTTTAGGACTTTAATTAACTCCGTCTTCCCTGGGCTAAAACTATCGGACACCGTCATTAGTATTCTAGGGGCCCTAGCCCTTTTTGCTATACCTTTTGATTTGAGAAAAGGGGACTTTATTTTAGATTGGCAGGATACACAAAAATTATCTTGGGGAATTCTCATTCTTTTTGGTGGTGGGCTTGCGCTAGCTAAAGGAATGTCAGCAACGGGAATTGTATCGCTAATCACAACCTATATCGCCGAAGGAAACTTCAGCATTCTTCTAACTGCATCCTTCCTGATTATCCTGATGCTCTTTATGACAGAACTGATGAGTAATGTGGCGCTTGTAGCTGTATTAGCTCCTGTAGTTGCTGGTATTGCGCTTGGCCTTGAAATACCCTTACTCTATTTGTTAATCCCGGTAACCATGGCAAGCAGTTGTGCATTCATGCTGCCCATGGCAACGCCTCCCAATGCAATTGTATTTGCCAGCAGATATATTAAGGTACATGAAATGGCTCGGGTTGGAATTATAATCAACTGTATTGCAGTAGTACTCTTGATAGCCGTTTTTGAATTTGTACTCCCCTTAATTTTTTAGAAAATCAAATAAATCGGGCTTGTCGTTAAGGTATTCTCCAAAGAATCCTTGGATTTTCATTCGTTCCATAAGCGGAACAAAATCTGCTTCCTTTTTCAACTCGACACCAACTACAGCGGGAGCAAAATGCTGGTTGCTCTTTTTTGAAAATTCAAAGTGTGTAATGTCATCATCAGGTCCTAAAACATGAGTAACAAAATCTTTTAGAGCCCCTGCTCGTTGCGGAAAGCGAACGATGAAATAATGCTTTAATTGGGCATAGAGTAAAGCGCGTTCTTCAATTTCTGGAGTACGGGTAATATCGTTATTTCCGCCACACAGAATTACTGCAACTTGCTTTCCTTTAATGGTTGATGCATATTGATCCAAGGCGGCAATAGCCAATGCCCCAGCAGGTTCGGCAACAACACCTTCTTTATTATATAAATCTAAAATCTCTTGGCAAATTCGACCTTCAGCTACTGTAATACAGTCATCCAAATATTCTTCACAAATCTCATAACTTAGGTTTCCTACCTGTTGAACTGCAGCACCATCAACAAACTTATCTATCTTTTGCAGTCTTGTATTTTTCTTATTTTCAAGAGAAATTTTCATGGAAGGAGCGCCTAAAGGTTCTACTCCAATTATTTTTGTGTTCGGAGATAAGGCCTTAAAAACAGTTAAAATTCCCGAAATCAAGCCACCACCACCAATGGGAACAAAAACATAATCCAAAGGTTTGCTTGCTTGTTTTATAAGTTCAATGGCAATTGTTGCTTGTCCCTCGATTACATCCAAATCATCAAACGGATGGACAAAAGCTAGTCCATCTTTTTTACAATGGGCAAGCGCAGCTTGCTGGGAGTCATCGTAGGTGTCTCCTATCAAAACAATAGAAACATAAGCCCCCCCAAACATCTTTACCTGTTCCACCTTTTGATTTGGGGTAGGTATGGGCATGTAAACGATTCCCTTAATCTTCAGTTGATTGCACGAAAAAGCAAAGCCTTGAGCATGGTTACCTGCACTTGCGCAAACAATTCCTTTTTTAAGCTCTTTTGGATCAAGTGCGTTTATTTTATTGTAAGCACCTCTTATCTTAAAAGAACGTACCTGTTGTTGATCCTCTCTTTTGAGGAAAACGGAGGAAGAAAAGACATCAGATAAACGGTTGTTATATTGCAAAGGAGTCTCCAGCACTACATTCGAAAGTACTTGTAGTGCCTTTTGAGCTCCTAAAACTGTTGGTTTTTTATGCAATAGTTATACGATTTTTTTCATTGCTGTCATCGAATCACGCAGTTCGTAACCAATCATTTCGATGGGGTGAAAACGAATGATTTCATTGATGTCAATGAGTTGTTTATTATCGACACCATTATTTTGATCAGCAGCAAAAGCTGTTCCAATAACATCAATATTAATTTTTTTCATAAACTCGGTAAGCATTG
>Ga0206126_10003697_pt1 | contig 15341 bp, 26 predicted proteins | sample Helgoland_Spring_5_FD_148621 | JGI IMG/M metagenome (GOLD analysis project Ga0206126, IMG submission 148621) | Pelagic subsurface seawater microbial communities from Kabeltonne, Helgoland, North Sea - Helgoland_Spring_Bloom_20160412_1 | ecosystem: Environmental > Aquatic > Marine > Epipelagic ...
CGATTACAGGTAACTGATACGAGATGCCGAGCCACCCCGAGAAGGGGGGAGAGAAGAGAGAAAACGCAACGCGTAGCGAGGGGAGGGAATCCGACCCGAGCGCAGCGTTGTTTGTCGCCTGAAATATGAAAGAAAAATGTGACGATGTTTGTATGCTAAAATAATTATCGTTATATTTGAGTGTAATCAAAAAAGGACTTCATATGAATGAGGAATTAGACTTCTTGTTGGACGAAATCAATGTCCAAGAACAACAATCACAAGTTTTTAGAGTAACAATAGAGCGTAATGGCAGAAAGACTATTGTTGAAATGGCCGACGGCAATCTATTGCTTGACAATATCAGACACTTACTACAATCTGCTTTATTAGGAAGTGGTATGAGGACTGATGAGGTCACTTATATATTCGAAGACTTACATTAATAATCATTTTTAAAACCAACAACTATGTTAATGAGCAGAGTATTGCGCCATTACCCTTCGTTTGGGGTTCAATTGGTGAGTTATGCCCTTTCTATGAACAAGATGGATGTCATCGACAGCATCGAGCAAGAGTATCTTCAGGAAATGGACGAGTGTGAAGAATTAGGCAGTAGCGATATAGCGGCCTTTACATGGAACTTCGCACGAGAAGTGATAATTACCCTTAGATTGCCATTTGAAGGCGTTGTGAAGGACGGGAGATACCAAATAATCCGTAAAGAGGTTGTATCATGAGTAGTATCTACGAAGGAAAATACAAGGAGGGAGAATACTTCAACGATTATAAGGAGGTAAAAACCCTTGATGAGGCTTTAGACCACCCGTTGGTTGATGAGGAATGGGGTATTGAATTCTATGGACCTCATTCAGAATGGACCGATGAAGGATATATGTATCGTGTTAATTTATCTACTGAAGCCATTTACTATTGGGTAAGTGATGAAATACAGGAGCACATGGCAGCCATCAATTTACATGGCGATACCGAAAAAGAAGCAAGGGAACAAGCCTTGTGGTTGATTAATGAGTCTTTTTCATTTTGTAAATCGCAAGAGATATGAGCAGAAGAGAGAGACTATCAGGATATCTAATGAAGAAAAAAGGAGACTGCTACTTCACTAATTGCGAAAAGTGGCAGACCTTCAGTAATAAAACTAAGCACTACGACGCTATAGAGGCTATTAAAGCCGCTCAAAGAGCCACAAGGGCTCAGACCTACATTGTAGAGGTATACGATGTGTACGAGGGCTCCAATGGTATTACACGATATACTCGAGAGGAAAGAACCTTTAACACCAAAGAGAAATGAAGCAGATTAAACAATTCTTTAAACACCTTGCTTGGTTAGAGCAGGAAAGAGTAAAGGCAATGATTCATTGTGGTAGACCCACATCAATTTAACACCAATGGTGCTTATTTACACCACTAACAAGAGTTGAAGCATATAAAGATGGGAAATTCCATCAAATCAGGAGCGCATACATATAAAAATGGGCGCAAATTAGAAACCTTTAAAACAAAAGAGAAATGACACAAGAAAAATTTAATTGCAGTATTTGTGGTGAGGAATCGAATGGATGGGGACACAATCCTGAGCCCGTTAAGGACTTAAATCAGGATGGACCATGTTGTGACACCTGTAACTATAGCGAGGTCATTACGGCTCGCCTAATGTTTATTTAATAATCAAAAACAATAGATAAAATGGAAAAGGAAACTAAAAATGAATTGAGAAAGGTACTTATGGTATTGCAACTCATGGGTGATAATAACGTCATGGTACGAAAAGCATTTGACGATTATCCAACTATTGCAGAAGGGCAGAATCTTGGTGCTTCAAGAGGTTGGAACAAGTGGATAGAATCCCTACAGGATAATATATAAGGGCAATTTCTCCCCGCCCCCTTCTAATAGGGCGCTTAGGTTTAGTAAAGTACACGCTATTAACGGGGAGTTTTTTATATTTGTGATTCGCAAATCCTCACAACGATGAGCCTTAAATCTTCACAAAGGAACTATGAGCAGATTATCCTATTATAAAATTGAAAACGGATTTTACCTTATCCCTACGATTGAAATATATTGGGAAAAGGATAAGCGCATAGCATTGTGTTTCATGTGGCTTAATCGCGATATTACCTTTTGGCTAAGAAAAGAGAATAAGAAAGACAGGGAATATGCATCCCGTAATCCTATAGACCCGTTTGGCGAACATTTTAGTTTTAATAAGAGTGCTGCTGAGGAGCAAATAAAATTTCCAAGAAGATGACAATAGCAGATTGGATATTAGCTGTGGTAATTATCGTCTTATGGAACGGATATTTAATCAGGAAAATGAATAAAAACGAAAAAAAAGATGGATACAAAAAGTAAATTCAGTTACTATTATACCACGTTTAAATCGGTAGGTCCACATTACTTTAATTTGTTTAAGAGAGGAATTGTATTTGTATTATGCGTAATGACATTTCCTGTTTTTCTCCTTTTAAGAGGTAGTGTGTTATTGTATAGGCTTATTAAAAAATAATTACACCCCTGTCGTCTAATTGGCAGGACATTTGGTTTTGGTCCAAAGAATCGAGGTTCGAATCCTTGCGGGGGTACGAATAAAGAAATGAGTAATTTTATTTCTTAAAATAATTTTAGTATTTTAGTACAAACACAAGTGTATGAATACCAAGGATATACTCAAAGATGCTAAAAAAGCATTTATTCAATTTCAGCAGCCTCGTCAAATCAAAGACCGAATATTGGAACTTGATGCTAAGATGTACTGCAACTTAGGTGAGCGCTCATCTGCCGCTGAAAAAGAAGAAGTTCGTAAAACGAGTGCACAATTATATCGACTAATTAAGGGTATAAAATGCCCTAAGTGCAATAAATCAAAGTATGTAGCTTTAGGCAACTCCTTTCTCGCTTCTATAGACTACAGCAAATGACAATTGATGTTTTTGGAATGCTGATAGCTTTAGGGCTATTGTTTATTGCTGTTGGTTATCGCTTAGGGTTTTGGATGTGTATGCGTCAATTTAATCCGCAAATACAAAAGGCCCTCGACGTGAGAGCAGAATTGGAAAACAAATTCAGGGATTCTGAATTACGACAAGCGATTATTCAAGAGCAAATGAAAGCAAGGGTTGTAAAACTTAAAGCCAAGCTCAAGAAAAAAAAGAAGAATTAAGTCGTCTTATCCGTCCAAATGATTGGATTGATGTCTATATATGCTACTCGGTCTTGAGAGTTCTGAGATAACTGATTATGGAACTTACGGACCGCATTTAATTCAAGCATAACAGCGCCAATGGGTTTTGGTGGTGCTCCACGTTCAATATGCCATCCCATATATCCATCCCCGTGTTCTTCTTTATAGGTAGATGTTCTGATATGTAGTACCTCTTTAATAATTGGCACTTTACGATGTTGGTGAAGAGCCTTTTTGCTTTGATACATAGTATATAATTCGTGTACATGGCCCATCCAAATCATATCTGCTCCGTCCGTGTCAGCCATCTGACGCTGATGTTGTATTGTACCCCTTGTCACAGGTCCGCCACCACCTGAGCCATGGAAATAGTAAAGTGACGAGCTAACATGAGCCGTTGAAGCCACCGACATTCTCAGGGTTATCCATCCACCATATCCGCCAACTTGCAATGGTGTTTTGGGTTTATGTACAAAGTTGAACATATCTGCGAATCTTTGCAGAGGGTCAGTTTCAAGATTTTTTATGATAGCAGTCTCGTGGTTTCCATATCCTGCAAATATAATAGTGTCTTTATACGGGCCAAACCAATCTACAGCGTCCTGAATAACTGCGTCAATGTAGTTGGGCTTGTTATGTTCAGGGCGGATATCGTTTTTATTTCGCCTTGGGTCGTACTTACCTTGCATTAAACAAAATGTATCACCATTCAGAATGACTTTAGCATTCATCTCCTTAGCCTTATCTAAATGATTTTTTAGTGTCCTTCGGTCGCACTTTGGATTGTCCCAATGCAAGTCAGACATAAGTAATAACTTCTCTGAGCTGCTATCATATTCAATAATATGACTATTGCGATGCATAGCAAGTATTTTCATGATTCTAAATTTTTTATTAATGGTCTTAAAAGATAATAGAAAATTTATTTCCCTCAACAAAGTTTCAAATAACTTTAATTCATAACTTTTTACTTATCAGGTTATTATAGAATTTGTTGTTTTCAAAAATAATTTTATATTAGAGGTGAATCTAAAAACAAATGTTATGGCTAACTACATTAATCTTAATAGCGTGGGGTGTATTTTGGACACCGATACCCACACAACTTATCCACTAACAATGGACGGGAAGCCCGATATAGAGTGTCCCGTTCATGTTTCAGATTGTACTTCAGAGTGGTATGATAAATTATCAGCTCGTGATGACGCTTTTGTCTTCGCAATGCAGTATTTTAAGTGGTAATTAGAGTTTCATAAGAAGGGATACGTTAATTGCACTTATCGTAAGCCTTTTGTTGTCCGTTTGGGCACATCAACACCACAAGAAAAGAAAGAAATGAGAATAGCAACAGGAACTACTAAGTTAGACACGTCGAAATTGACCCGATTAGAGGTCATCAACCATGCGGGTAAGTCGGAATACATTCCATTTGGTAGAGCCTTTTCTGCTCACAAGGAGTTAGGAGATTTCGAAACCCTGTCGTTAAGCATCCAAGACAATGGAAGAACAATTAAAATATTTTTGGACTGAAACTATGAGAAAACAATTTCTAAGAATAGCCAACGCACGACTGCGTAAAACCTATAGATATGAACCACAACGCAGGGCATGGTGTGCTAAAATGTGGGTTAAATGGTGTGAAAGAAAAAAACACGACCTTAGCGTAAATTAATTTAACATTATGATAGTAATAGACAACTTTGTTGCAGACACAAAATTGCTTGAGGACATTAAAAATGACCCAACATTTTTTAACAAAAACGGAAAATACTTTTGGTACGATGGATGGTGGAATTCACCTATGAACTCGTTAAAAAAGAGACTTATTTATGAACTTTGGGGACCAAGTAGTGTACATCCTGCCATCAAAACTGAAGGCTTTGAATATTGGACGGGTCAGTTTGGACCTGAAGCACCTACCGACGCGCTTGTACCGCACAAAGACAAAGACGAGGAGCATTGGTTGAAAACGGGTGGTCCTAAAAACGGAAAAGTTATAACTCCTGCAATGGGGAGTGTGTTCTATCCTGTACCTATGGATATTGAAGGGGGATACTTGGAGATATTTACAAAAGGTGAGGATAAAGAGCCTGAGCGCCTTGAGCCTAAGTTTAATCGACTCATCGTCTTTGAAGCGGGAGAGTATTATCACCGAGTAACAAAGGTCGAAAAAGGTATGCGTAGTGCTATTGCTATCAACCTATGGGAGAAGGCTCCAAAAGGCGTAAAATCGGGCTCATTATTGATTGAAAAATGATAGAATGGGTTATTGAATTAAAGGGCATTACACAATTTGTGTTTTTGCTCTTTTTTTTTCTTATTATATTAATAGTTATTAGAGACGAACACAAGAAGTGGAAAAAGAAGTGACACTCAGCCCATCAATTCAAGAATCATCGGCATTAATTGCGGATGGATTTGATGCCTGCATAATTGGTTTTTGTCCCAAATCAGAACGATTAGTCTATAGTCGAGAGAAGATGATTGAACTTCTGAAAGAGCGTGACGGAATGAGTGACACCACGGCCATTGAGTTTCTTGAGTTCAATACTTGGCGTGCATCTGCGGGGGAGCATACGCCAATTTATGTTTGGACCGATATTATTATGGACGAGGACGACGGGTTTTGGACTGAAAAAGAAATGGAAGATTTTAGTAATCAATTTCCTGAGCCTGAAATTATAGAATATGAAGATGTTTTTCAAACGGCAGAGTTTAAATCCCTGCCTTTTTGGAGAAGATTTGTTGTTCGTTTAAGAGTTGCTTTGGCCGCTACATTTGAAATGTTTTGATGGGAAAAATTCAGGAAATATTTTCAGGGTGGGCAAACTATGCTAAAAGTCAGTTTGACGCACTTGACCCTGAGATAAAAGAAATAAGCCAACTTCGATTAGAGCGTTGTAACTCTTGTCGTGTAAGAGAGGGTAATAGGTGCAGCGCTAACCGAAATGACATTCATGTACTTACGGGAGAGGTAACGAGTGGCTGTGGATGCCCTATTGCACAAAAGTCGATGAGTCTTATGTCTTCATGTCCTGTTGGTAAGTGGTAAAATATTAAATTAGTAGTTCATCTTTTTTAGATGCTAACTTAAACATCTCATATGGATTTTTCATTAATGATAATCAATCACACAGGAACATTCTATTTCCTCCCTTCTCCACATCTTGATAACCACTATCACACAAATGGAGAGGGTAATCGAATCCTGATAGCATCAAGCCTTACTTTTTCATGGTTAAATTATGGTCTTAGTATAGGTTTTATAAAAAGAGATGTAGAAAAATGGTTTTAATAAATATTCAAGAAACTTATGTTATTTCACAAGCACAAAATTTGGTTCGTAGGGGTATCTAAAACGGCAACCACAAGTCTTTGGCACGCCCTACGCAATGACACGGACAGGGACCACGACCACTACAGCGTGCAAGAAACCCTAAATCAACACGACCAAGAACTCGTTAAATCTTACTATTGGTTTACGATAGTTAGAAATCCTTACGACCGATTAGTGTCTGCCTGTCATCAATACATGAGGGACGCAAATGGAGACGATGAGCGTGACCCTAATAAAATAATTAAGTATTTGGACGGGAAAAATAATGACGAACTACACAGGTTTAATGAGGCTACTAATCCACAATACTTATACCTGATAGACAAGGAAGGTAAAATTCCTGTACCAAACATTTGGCGATATGAGCACTTAAATATAACATATGCCGAGTTTGCTCGGGAGTATAACAGAAAGGCGCAGTTTAATATTGCAAAGGAGCTTCCGAAATCTAATGTTAGCTCTGAACGTAAGCCATGGCAAGAGGTTTTGAACGCGGAATCTATTCGTATCATAAACGAGTGTTATGCCAAGGATTTTAAAATGTTAGGGTATAAGATGCGTGACCCGAAAAAGTGGAAAACAAAAACAAAAGCAAAAACTTTAGCTGTATGAAATCATTTGTAGAAATAGGAGCGTGTGATTTTAACACATTAGAAGAATATGCAAACTATGGTTGGTCAGGAGTAATTGTAGAGCCGATTAAGAAATATCTTGATAACATTCCAAGGGTTGAAAATGTATTGTACTACAATTACGCGATTGACTCTCAGGAAGGTCAGCGAGAAATCTATGTCTATGACCAAGATATAGTAGATAGGGACCATGATTATGCGGGTATGTCTACCTTTTACAAAAAGGACAATACAAGTCCTGTGCAAATCAATACTATTACCTACGAATCTCTAATGAAAATGACGGGATTTACTAATGTTGAGTATTTAAAGATTGATACTGAAGGACACGATTTTGAAATTCTAAAAGGTGTTATATACGAAGGAGACTTACGCCCTGTTCGAATACGAGTAGAGCATAAGCATTGTCGTGTGGATGAAATGATAGATTTTCTTGAAAACAAGGACTATACAATACTACACTTGCGTGAAGACTTGGTTTGTACTTGCAATCGGTGGCTTGAAGAAAAAATACCTCGGTCTAAATAATTAATTTTTGGGGCCAATCACCTTGGTCGCGCACACCTCAACCTCTACATCGTATTCGGGTTGCATATCGTGTAAAAACTTTACCAACGATAGTGCTTTATCCTGATATTTGATATCCGTAATCTCGTAGGTCATTTCACGGACAATCTTATTGTCATCGTATGCCAACTCAGTAGACTTAAGCACGGCAACAAGTGTACCCTCATAATACACACCCGTACCCTGATAAGTAAACCCTTTTGTGTCGATTTTACTCAGTCGTTGCTTTGTTCCGCAAGCGCTCACAATCATTGCTAAAAACACTACTTGTAATGCTCTCCTCCAACCCATAATACCATTGATTTTCTTGTTCCTGATTCAATTGGGGTAACTCTATGTAAAATATATGACGGGAAAATTACCACGCATCCTTTACCCCTTGGTGCGTTTTCCTCTTTTTTACCTCTCATAAACTGAAGGTCACCACCAACATACTCTTCGTCATCTGACATCTGAATCGTTAAAGAAACTTTTCTTACACTCAGTTCATTAGGCCCAATATCCATATGCCAATCGTAATGGCCCCCATTTGCAGGATAAGTAGTGTATTGTATGCTATCGGGTATCGAGTAAAGATTAAATCCCCACAACTCGTTATTAGCTTCCTGTATCATTTCGGTGAGTCGTTCATATACCCAATTCCATTCTTCGGTTTGTGGGAGCCATCTTAGTATTGACTTACGAGTTTCTTCTAAATCTTTTCCTGTGACATTACTTGCAATAGTCCCAATCGTAGGGTCTATTTTTTCTGCCATTGTATTGATTGTGTCTATTTCTTCGTGAGTAAAACCATTCTTGAAATAGTAGTATTCGGTCATTTCTCGTGACCTATCAATATCAAAATTTATGTTATGCTCCATTATCTTCTATTACAAAATGAAACAATAATAAATCTCTGACCCTCTTCAACAGGACGGCCTCCATGTCGGTGAGTTATAACCGATGGGTGAACTGAAATATGGCCTATGTCACCATTATGAAGTTTCTTTTGTCTCCAAAAGTATGTTCCACCGCCCTTAAAGTCATCGTTAAGAGCCAATACACAAGAAATACTCCCGTGGTCGTGGTGTAGGCTTAAATGTCCCTGAACATCAGAATCGTACTTAATCATAAAGTTTTCAGAAGATAGGTCGTCCCATGTTTTGCCCTCAAGTGCCCACTTATGCTTTGACATAGGATATACATACTCACACAATACCTTGTGAAAGATATCTTGAAAACCTATTTTTTCAATGAGCATATCAGTTGTTGGATAGTATTCATGTCTCTTGCGCTCCCATTTACCACAATGTTCGGCTTCTCTGATAATTTTCTCACAAAACTCCTTGGTAAACAGCGGGAAAGTAAACACGTTGTCTACAGGCTCATCACATATGAGGTCCCACTCCTTAGTTCGTGCGCTTTCGTGAATCCATCTGCGCTTCCATTGCTCCCAATCTTGAGTTTCATATAACTCAGGATGCAATCTTTCATCTTTGCTTATAAGGCTTGAAGAAGGCATTTTGTAATTCGTTACAGGGTCAGTATTTGATGTTGTGCTCGTTGAGGAGTTTGAAGTTTGACCAATAACATCTTCTATTACTGATGCACAAAAGGTGTCGCGAGTAATAAAGTCCATGTCACCACGAGGGTGTTTTGCATAAGTCGCAGGAACAAATTCGTCAAGAGGACAAATAAAGTCTTGGAAATTTTGCTCTAATAAACGCTGAATACCCGCTCCTGTAAGCAAGTACGCGTGCATATTATATGAGTAGTCAGGCTCGACAAGAAACTCTGTTAAGCCACGCTTGTCCTCGGTCATACGGCTGCGTCCTAAGTATAGCATCGTGTATTGCCAATCCCAATCTTCGGGCCAATAGAATTCATTATCAGGCCACTCTCTTAACACATCAAAATCCTCTTCTAATATGAGAACATTGTCAAAACCTCTCCTTGCCGCATCTTTCCAAACACTTAAATGGGAAAGGGCACAGCCAACCTCTCCTTGAGTAATCTCTCTTGACCACCATTTGTTATCAGAGCGCATTTTCCAACCCTTAAACACTTCGTATCTAAAATCAACCACAGGGTTTGTGCCATCTACAGCGTTAAATATTTCAAGAGGTGTGTCAATGCCGAGTTTAGAAAATTTCTCATGAGCTTGAGCGATTTTTTCCTCAGAAGGATTTAGCATAATTACATATGCAATGTCGGGTTTAAGATTCATTGTATTTTCTTTTTTAAGTTCTTCCTGTTGTTCTATCCAATTTGTGGCTACATGATTTGGCGGGTAAAAAGGCACATCGCCCCATGGCTCGACTTCATCTTTCCATTTATTAGCCGTTTCTAAGGCCGTGTACCAATTTGACACATTATTATCTCCTACTACCTCAGCGAGCGACGCTGTAAGCCTTGTGCTTGGAACGATACCATGAACCATCATCTCAATTGCTGTTAGGCAGTACGTTTCTTCATAATCACTTGGATAATACCATACCTGACATTTAGCCATAAGTGCATATAAGCGGTCTTGACCAAGGCTGCCATAAAAAGTCACTCCTTGCAGCGGCATTACTTTATGAAGAAAATGGTCATTAAAGTAATCCATTCCATATTCAGGTGTTGCAATATGCAACGTAGCATCAGGGCAACGCTCAAGAATCTTAGGCCACTCATCAATCAGATTTGATAATCCTCTTTCCGCATGAGAAGTATAGATAAAGGAGTTTGGTATTTTATCATCGAAGATAAATGGCAGAAATTTAGAATTGTCTATAGGGTTAGGTATTGTTATTATTCGTTCTTTGTCGACCCCATATCTTTGGCTGATAGTCTCTTTATGCCACTCCGTTAAGCACACTATCCTATCAATAGACCTGTGGTTTAAATGGTACAGGTCTTCATTCAATTTTTCACCCTCAAACCATTGATAGTAGTCGGTATTATGAATCCAAAAAAAGTTTTTCTTGACCTCAAAATCCTTGAAATATACCAAGTAATTTATATAGTTTACCCCTACTAATAAGTCTATTGTTTTGGGTACTTGAGCCTGTAGGTTTTCATATACATAGATTGGTTTAGTTGAGTTGAGGTTTTCATATCTAACATACCTCGGATTGTCTTGTATATTATTTTCGTGTATCTGACCAACAACATATACTTCATGCCCTAATTCAGCTAAGGCGCTTGAGAGTAAAGCAACACACTTTTCCGTACCGCCTAAGCCGTACTTTTCAATATCGAAAGCGCTCCAAGGCTTTGACGTATATCCTACATTAAATACTATTACCATTCCGTGCTGAAGAAAAAAGTTTGAAATAAGCGACCATTCTCCTTATTAGTCCCAAAGTAATCCAAGGACTGATGAAATTGATTGCCACGATACATTACAAGCCTGTTATAAACATTAGCCATCCTGTCAGTCATCTCCCACTTGGTGTAGTCTTGAGAATCCTCATAAATCTTATTGAGCAGGGCCTCATCGTCAGGGGCCTCAGTCAGTCCTGTTGGTTTGTGCTTGAATAGTCCCGTTCCTGAAGTAAGCGGAGCGTTAGGCGTTAAATAGATAAGAGCGGCCCAAGTAGTACCTGAGTCGGCATGAATCCAAGACCTATCGTGCTGTGTCGTATATTGAAACGCCCCATTGTAGCCATCAGGCCAATAATTTATGTCCCCGCCATGTGGAGAAACGAGTCGTTGTATGGTTTCCTTAATGCTATCATTTGAAAATGATTCCGTGCGTGCATTAGGAAAATTGCCTGTCACGCTATATTCTTGAGAGAGCGCAAACTCTCGAACGGAGTCTACATCATTGTAAAAATCATCTGCGATGACCACATTGCTATTCATATTGAGATAAGTTTCTTATTTGCTAAAATAAAAAAAGGCACTAATAAACAGGCCTTTAAAGGAAATAATTATGAACCTAAAACACTATGAATTTTTTACATACCACAATAATTCGTATGGCTTACTGCTATTTGGATGATTGAGCATTTTACTTTTTCTCTGCCAATTATAATTCACCAAGACCTTCTCTACCCTTTCAATGCGGGATGCGCTATTATTAAAGAACGAATATATTCCACCTTTTTTTAAAAGCTGTGGTACTAATTTAGTGAAGGGAGCCCATTGTGGGTTTTTCTTAAAATCAAAAACAAAGGTGTCGAAGTATATTGCATCAAACCTTTTCCCATTTTCAATATATTCAAGAACCTTTTTTTCCCATTTGTCACAAACAACATCAAAACCCATTTCTTTTGCCTTTTCACAAACCATTGGATGCGCCTCAATTATGTGGTGCTCTTTTGGATTTAATTCTCTGATATAGCTGTCTATTATGCCAAGGCCAAAGCCGACATTCAGTACGATTGCGTTTGTTGGCTGTAAAATATGTGCAGACTCGCGCATTATTTCGTCTTCGACAGAAGACATTATTGTTCCACAACCACAATGCTCGCTTTTGAGCAGGTCATTAGTTATAATTACGCTGTTGTTTAGATAGGTGTCTAACAATCTTCTAAATCTTTATCTACCACAGGATGTTATGTTTTCTATACCACCTGAGGTTGGTGTCCAAGCGGTGTATTGAAACCTTTCATTAGTATCGTGATTTTTCCAATAGTTAGTACCATCAGCTAATTCTGTAGTACAAGCAGAATTCGTAAAAACTTGGTCGCCATTCGTGAATGTCTCGATAATGTAATGTGTAGTAGGCGTATTCCCTCCATTACACGCCTCAGCTTCATCACCATAAGGTCCTGAAATATTAGCTGTACTATAAAGGCTGCTCACCTCTAAAGTCGTATCCCCCATAAAGCAAGTACGCTCATCATTTAAGGTAGTGTTGTTATCAAAATATAATATAAAACCTGAAGCTGTATCAGTTTCAAAAATATCATCATTGTTCAAGTTTGCAGAGAACCGAGTAAAATACACGTTATAGGTTGAACTACCCGCCATTGTTTGTGTGGTTATAAGCTGCCCTGCGGCGTTTCTATGCCTAACCTGAATTGCCGCAATTCCTATACAACAAACATAAGCAGGCGTACCCGCATTAGTACCTCCTATAGTGCCAAACGCTTTTTGACTAACAAAAGGAGCCATTTCAGACCCATTACCATCTGCCTGTTGCTCGGCTCCTATTAAAGAATTATTGCCCGCCTGAACTTTCTGAACAGGACCTGTAAAAAAAGTTCCTGAAGTCTGGCCTGGAGATATGTCAATATACATAGTACCAATAGCCGTGGACGCGTTTCTTTCGGTAGTTGTGCCACCATTACTGCTTCTTGTAAAAAGCGATTGAGTTACATTACTTCCCGCTCTTTTTTGAGTAACATTGTTAAGCAGAAACATATGCCCACCCCCACTAAATGCACCATATTTTGCATCTTGGTCAGTTGGATATAGTGGCAGACTATCATTCACGCCTCCTCCTGAAATAAGACGTACATAGGCGCACATCGGCTTATCTGATACTATCACATAGTTTCTTGTGCTTAGTATAGTTCCCGCGTTAATAAGGTCATATCCATTTGTGATAGTGCTTGTAGACTGAAGCGTTGTAGAACTGACAGCGCCATCGGAAGTTGTATATCGAATTTCATATTGCGTTTGCGCTTGTAGCGCCACTAAAAATAAAGTTGCTCCTGAGTTTCTATCCCTTCTATGAGTAAAGCAGTATCCTGCCCAACCCATATAAATAAAACCTTCATCAAATTGCGTTCCTGTTGATTGAGCAACAGGTCGAGTTACATAAACTAAATCGCCCGCAACACACCCGACGCTACCGCTTTCTCCCGCATTAATAGTTGTTGATAGAGTGTTGTTTTTAAAAATCCTTGTATCATCTCTATAGGCTGTAGCATCAAAATCTGCTGTTATAAGAGCAATAAATTGATTTGAGGGAAGGTCCAACTCATCAGTAGTGTTTGTATCACGCTGTCTACGATACCCATCCCAATCGGTGTCGTGTTGGGCAAAACGAGCCATATTACCACCCAACTCAACATTTGTATCGACTGTGGTTTCACTTGGAAGGTCAGCACCATATCCTAATATGGTTCCAAGGTCATTAAGATTGTCGTCTACACTCGGAACCGCTGAACTATTGTCATATGTTTGACTCAAGTTGACCGAATTTTTTGCCAAGTCATTTAAACTATTTGCCATCTAATCAACTTTTATCGCGAGAACATTCTTTGAGTCGAGCATCCAAATCTTTAATTGCCTCTATCAGTATCGGAATAATCTTCTCGTATTTCACCGCCATATATCCACTTTTTCTTGTGGTTACCGCATCGGGAATAATCGCTTGTAATTCTTGAGCAATTACACCCAAGTCGTGACCTGAATTTGGATGGAACTCTTCCATGCCTTCTTTCCAATCGTACTCAACACCTGTGATTTGATTCAACTTATGAACCGCATCTTCAATTGTAGTGATGTTTTCCTTCAAGCGTCTATCGGAAGTAGCGAATGCTACAATGTCGTTTTCTGCATGAATAACACCATCCGTGCTTGGTGTGCTTGCTGATAATCCTACTCTTAACCTTTCTGCGGTTAATAGACCTGTAGAATCATTAAACACCATGTCGTTACTACCCGCTACTGAACCATTGTCATTGTATAACACCTGTGTATCGGAGCCCCCAATAGGGCCTTCAGCACCTTTCTGACCTTTAGCACCCGATGGACCTTGGCCACCCGTAGGCCCTTGAGCACCACCTTGACCTTTTTGACCTTTAGAGCCATTGCCACCCGCAGGACCTTCAGGACCTTCAGGACCTAACTGACCTTTCTGACCTTTTTGTCCTTTATCGCCTCGGCTGCCCTTTGCACCTTGACCGCCTTGGCCACCCGTAGGCCCTTGAGCACCAACTTCACCTTTTTGGCCTTTCTGACCTTTATCACCCTGAGGACCTTGGCCACCTTGACCCCCTTGAGGACCCTGAGCACCAACTTCACCTTTTTGGCCTTTCTGACCTTTATCACCCTGAGGACCTTGACCGCCTTGGCCACCCGTAGGCCCTTGAGCACCCGTATCGCCTTTCTGACCTTTTTGACCTTTAGCGCCTTGACCACCTTGGCCACCTTGAGGACCTGTAGCACCTGTATCACCTTTTTGGCCTTTCTGACCTTTAGCACCCTGAGGACCTTGACCACCTTGGCCACCCGTAGGCCCTTGAGCGCCCGTATCGCCTTTCTGACCCTTTTGACCTTTAGCACCTTGAGGGCCTTGGTCACCCGTTCCACCTTGTGGACCTTGAGCACCCGTATCGCCTTTCTGACCTTTTTGGCCTTTATCACCCTGAGGACCTGTTCCACCTTGAGCGCCCTGTGGCCCTGTTGCACCCTGTGGCCCTTGAGCACCCGTATCGCCTTTCTGACCTTTCTGACCTTTAGCACCCTGAGGACCTGTTCCACCCTGTGGACCCGTAGCACCTTGAGGACCTGTTTGGCCTTTTTGGCCTTTCTGACCTTGAGGGCCTTGAGCGCCTATTTCGCCTTTCTGACCTTTAGCCCCTTGACCACCTTGTGCGCCCTGTGGCCCTGTTGCACCCTGTGGCCCTTGAGCACCCGTATCGCCTTTCTGACCTTTCTGACCTTTAGCACCCTGAGGACCTGTTCCACCCTGAGCA
>Ga0206126_10003698_pt1 | contig 15340 bp, 11 predicted proteins | sample Helgoland_Spring_5_FD_148621 | JGI IMG/M metagenome (GOLD analysis project Ga0206126, IMG submission 148621) | Pelagic subsurface seawater microbial communities from Kabeltonne, Helgoland, North Sea - Helgoland_Spring_Bloom_20160412_1 | ecosystem: Environmental > Aquatic > Marine > Epipelagic ...
GTACAAGGGCAAGGTCGAGGACAAGTGCAAGGGCAAGGGCAACGACAAGGGCAACGGCAAGGACAAGGACAAGGACTAGGACAAGGGCAAGCGCAAGGGCAAGAGCAAGGGCAAGAGCAAGGGCAAAAGCAAGGGCAAGGCCAAAAAAAGTAAAAGGCGTTCACAATCTAAAAAACGTAAAGTCCGTGGAGGAAGTCCATTAGATGCAAAAGAGGATGATTCATCATTATCATCATCAGAAGATCAAGCTAGCTCATCTGATGAAGATACTGATGATGAGGAATCAAGTCTAGTTGATCGTCCGGGTCCTGTTAGAACAAGAAGAATACCACATCGTTTAGAGTTCCCAGAAGTTCCTAATGATGGCGGACCTGTTTTTCCCTTCCCCCCTCGTATGGATATTTCGGCAGAGTTAGATCCTATAGGACAACCTCTTGAAGCTGCCCCAGCAGCAACTGGATTCGTTCAAAGACGTTCACCATTAGAAGATAGGTTGGCTGCTGCTGGCCTACTGGAACCACCACCACATGATCCTGTATTACCATTACCAATGGTTCCAGGAACTCCCATGCCGGAAGATCCTAGTTTTGAAGATATATATAGGAGATTGGCGGATTTACGCATAGATGACGCGCAACAACCAGATCCTAGTTTGGAAGAAATAAGTATGGGATTGGCGGATTTACACATATAAGATGAAGATGAATGATTAAATCTAGTTATAGGTGAACAAAAGGACAACTACTTCAAACATATAGTCATGGTTATCTTATTAACATTTTAATATTAATAAGATATAATAAATGAATCTACATTTTTTAATAGCAAATGAACCCATAAGAAAATTCTTGGTTAAATATCTTTCAACAAAAGATATTATTCAACTATCCTATATTTTCCCAAGAACTATAATAAAAGATAACTATATTTGTAGAAATATTTACAAAATTTTGCTAAAAAATAATAGACTCACAGAAAATTGTAGAGAGAAAATCACATCTTGGAATGATTTTTTGGAAGAAAATCGCAAAGTATTAAAAAATAATTTTCGCCTCTTAATAGATGCAATAAAACGAAATCATATGGATGATGTTATAAAATATGTGAATGAGGGAGTGAATATTAATGATTCCATACAGTTTTTTAAAGAAACGGCATTAATGACAGCTTGTTGGCAAAAAAATTCCGAAATTGTTGAATATCTTATTAATAAAGGATCCAACTTAAATATAGCAACTGATATAGGTAATACAGCCCTGCATATATGTGTTTTAAATCTATCAAAGGATTGTCTTGAAATTCTTATAAAAAATGGAGCTGATTTGAATATTAAAAATAAGTTTGGGAACACACCATTAATGTTGGCTTGTGAGAATCAAATATTTGACTATGTCGAAAAACTATTGTATAGCGGCGATTCTCTCTTTCAGGAAAACTGGTTGGGTAAAACTGCTCTGGATTATGTATGTGAAAACGATTGTCTATACCTCTCTAAACTTTTTATAGAACACGGAGCAGATGTTCATCATAAAAAGAAAAATGGGTCAACTGTTCTTTATGGATGTGTTCATAATGGAAATTATAAACTCCTAAAATATTTATTGTTAAATACGTCTGCGTATAAAGATGTAAACATTGGGACGAAAAACGACAATGGTTATTCGCCAATTCACGTCGCTTGTCTTCATTCTAATGATAATGGATTTAGAATGGCATTATTATTATGTATGTTTGATGCAGATATTAACATAAAAGCGAAAAATGGTATTACGCCCCTTCATTTAGCCATTTATAAAGATAATATAACAATGGTTTCTTTACTTTTAGCCAAATGGGCATTAATTGAAGAAGAACTTTCTGATTATGAAAATGATCCTATTTTATATAATGAAAATACACGTTCCTATATATGTCCTCTATTAGTGGGGGTTTCACCTCTTTTAATGGCATGTGAAAAAGGAAATATAGAAATATTTCGTATGTTAGTTTTAACTAGAAAAAATATTGATTTGAATGTATGTGATAAAAACGGTAAAACTCCTCTTATGATTGCCATAGAAAGTTCATCCAATAATATCGTACGTTTTTTACTTAGCGAAGAGAATAATAATATAAATAACATAAACATTAATCAAACGGATAAAGATGGAAGAACGGCACTTTTTCTGGCGATTCGATATATGAACCTTGATATGATTAATCATTTAATGTCAAAAGGGGCTGATTATACGATTTGTGATAAGAATGGGAACAACGCATTAGAAATGGCAGAAGAAATAAACGATACTTTATTTTAAAAAATAATGATATTATATCTTTTTTTAAAATATTATAGATTTATATTATATAAATCTATGATTTTGCGGGATCTCAAAAAAATCAAGTTAACGAATACACACAAGGGAATTTTAGGAGGTTTAGGACTTTTAGTCCTTATTGTCGGGTTCGCTTATTTTTTCTATCCAGTCGTTGAGGGGTTAGGGAAAATACCCCCACCCCTGGTATTAACAGAAGCCTGGCAACCTCAATCTAATGATGAATTAAGAAAGGCTGTTAATGAATATACTTTTAGTCCTAAAATGAAAAAAATAGCAATTCAAAAATACGGAGTTCCAGCAAATTGGGATACATCCAAGATTACTGATATGTCAAAATTATTTAATGAAAAATATAGTTTTAATGAGTATATTGCTCCTTGGAATACCTCTAATGTTACAAATATGTCAGGTATGTTTTGGCAAGCTAATCAGTTTAATCAATATATAGGAAATTGGGATACTTCCAAGGTTACAGATATGTCAGCCATGTTTTCACATGGCAATTTCAATCAGGATATCGGAAATTGGAACACTTCCAAGGTTGTAGATATGGGCTTTATGTTTAGTAATGCCACTAAATTCAACCAAGATATTTCTAGATGGGATACAAGAAATGTTACTACAATGCTTTATATGTTTTCAAATGCCAGTGCGTTCAATCAAAATATATTCAGTTGGAATTTATCATCATTAGGTGTTGGATCGCATCGTAACGAAAGTATTTTTGAAGGTGCTAGTTCTATGAAAGCTAGATACAATGTACCTGATAGTCCAAACCGAGCATGGTTTGCGGCTAAGGCAAAAGCACTTAATGAACAATGTGATACAAACTTTACTTCATTCACAGATAAGTATAAAGATTTTAAAATTAAAGGTGCTTGGGCACCAGGCAGCGGCTTCGTTGTTTATCCTTATAAATTCAATGATATCGTAGTATTCATAGGACGAGATAGTGGTTATTACAAGATGATCGGTTATAATTTCTGTAATAGTCCAGAAGGTGAACGTATAACTGGTAGAGCAGTCTGGGATGGTGGATTCGGAGCTATGAATCCCCAGAAAATGACTAGTGATAAGGTCCGTGAGATATGGGAAAAAGCGGGTAAGACCGAACATATTAATATTCCTGCTGATAAATATGGATTAACAAAATCATTATCATCAGTAGGACCAGTAGGACCAGTAGGACCAGTAGTATTTAAATGCCGAGAACAATTTAATTTATACAAACCTGATCCTATTATATACGGATCATGGCTACCCGGCGGTGCAAAAACCAGGGACGTTACCAATATCACGGATGCTGGTAGTGGAAAAGTAATAGTCGTTTTCACAACCTATGACCACCCTTATTGGAAAATGGTTGGTTATGACTTTTGTACATCTAAGCCAGAACGTATTGATGGCAGAGCAAAGAAAGCAACAAGAAGTGACATCGATAAGTATAGGAGTGGCGAATTAGGCTCTATTATGCCAAACATGTGGAATAACGCTGATTACAAGAATATAAATTCAACTAAATATAATTTAAAATTAGAAAGAAAGCAATAAGTGTCATTATCATTAAGAATACAATATCTTTTTTAAAAAATATTATGATATTGTATAAGTGTATGATTTTGCGGGATCTTAAAAAAATAAAGTTAACGAATACCCACAAAGGAATTTTAGGAGGTTTAGGACTTTTAGTCCTTATTGTCGGATTCGCTTATTTTTTCTATCCAGTCGTAGAAGGGTATGAGGGACCAACATATTTCATCGGACAGGCTCCTGAAACGTCTGATATGGGTGATTCATGTATGACGATGGGGCCTTCTGGGTGTAACCGTTGTAAAAAAGGAAAATATTTGACCCAGGGTGATAGAAAATGTGTTGATACTTGCCCAACTGGATATGAAAAGAAAATACACCCTCTTGGTGAAATGGGTTATTGTGTCCCCATCCGTGGGTTGGATTGTGATAAAAACTTTGGTTCATTCACAGATAAGTATAAAGATTTTAAAATTGTTGGTTCATGGGCACCACGCGGCTTCGTTGTTTATCCTTATAAATTCAATGATACCGTAGTATTCATAGGAAAAGACGATGGTTATTACAAAATGATCGGTTATAATTTCTGTAATAGTCCAGAAGGTGAACGTATAACTGGTAGAGCACTCTGGGATGGTCGTCGAGTAGCTATGAATCCACAGAAAATGACTAGTGATAAGGTCCGTGATATTTGGAAAAAAGCAGGTGCTTCTACATATAATAATGTTTCTGCTGATAAATATGGATTAACAAAATCATTCATCAGTGGGTTGGATTGTGATAAAAACTACGATTCATATAAAAAATTTCCTACTATATATGGTAGTTATGCTAATGGAAGTAAGGGGGTGCCTACTAGATATATAAGTAATGTTATTCATGAAGGAGGAAAGAAAATTTATGTTTATACTGGTCTAGATGGTGGTTACTGGAAAATGGTAGGTTATGACTTTTGTGAAACACCTCCAAGGCGTATCGATGGAAGAGCTGTAAGAGCTAAAAAAGGAGAAATAGATAGAAGTCGTAGTGATGCAAAATTATTTGGAACAAAGACATACTCACAAACTAGTAACTACATTAATAAAATGATACCTGAATATTGGAATAATCCCCTTTACAAGAATACATCTCGTAATAATTATAATTTAAGATTAGAAAGAAAGTAATAAAAATCACGTTGTAATTGTAATTATATAAGCAAAACATATTGAGAGAAAACTAATTGTATAAAATAATATAATTATTTTTCAACATTTAAAATGGCTTTGATTAAAGAATACTTTAAACTTACCGACGAACTTCGTCGTGATTATGGAGATAAAACCATTGTTTTAATGCAGGTGGGCGCATTTTACGAAGCCTATGGTCTCAAAAACCCTGATACTGGCGCTATTGAGGGATCTAATATTAAAGATTACACGGAGAAATGCGAGTTAGCATTATCACAAAAGAATAATTGTGTCGGAAAGAAAAATGTGATGATGGCTGGATTTGGATTAATTCAGCTAGATAAATACTTGAAAAAAATACAGGGATTTGGGTATACGGTGGCGGTTTATAGTCAAGATGAAAAGGCTGCTGGCACAACACGCAGTTTAACTGGAATTTTTTCTCCCGGAACGTTTTTCACAAGTGATAGTCATTCACTTACTAATAATACTATGTGTGTTTGGATGGAAAAAATAGGAAAATTTATTGCTATTGGTATTTCAAATATTGATATTTACACAGGACGTTCCTTTCTTTTTGAATATCAGCAAGAATTTACGTCCACACCCGAAGCTTACGATGAATTAGAAAAGTATATTTCGATCTATCAACCTAGTGAATTAATTGTTATTCATAATTTGACACCAACATTGGTTGAAAACATTCTTCATTATATCGACCTTCAAACACAAAGTAAGCATATTCTAGATATGAATAACAAGAGTAATCCTCATCTTACTAAAATCACCAACTGCGAAAAGCAGGTATTTCAGATTGAAATCATGAAGAAGTTTTTTGGTGATGATAATGATGTAAATGAAGATCATTCAATTCTTTTTCAATATCCCATTGGCACACAATCTTATTGTTATTTACTAGATTTCATTTTTCAACATAATCCCGATTTAACGCGGAAAATTCAAGTCCCAATCTTCGAAAATAGTTCAACACGCATGAATCTGGCGAATCATTCATTAAAACAGCTGAATATTATTGATAGTGGATTGTCAGGTAGCTCTGGTTCTGGTTCTTCTGTTCTTTCTATAATGAATCGATGTAAGACTCCAATGGGAAAACGTAAATTCGAATACACATTGCTTCATCCTCTTACTGAATCAATGGCATTAGAAAATGATTACAAATTTTGTGAACATCTATTGTCGAAAGGAAGTGACCACATAGACTATTTGCGCAGTATGCTTTCTGACGTAAAAGATTTCGAAAAACTGTCACGTAAAACCGCACTTAAACGCATCACACCAAGTGAATGTGTTCATATGTATAATTCATTGGATATTGTAGAAAAGGTTTACAATGAAATTAAGATGGATACTACAAGTTCCGATTACATTTTCAAACTCGTAAAGACAGAAGTTAAAGAATATGCTAATGAATTGCGAAAACTTGTAAAATCAGTTCTTGTTTTGGAACAAGCATTCACAATGAATACTTTGATTTTTGATAGTAATTTTATTCAGCCAGGCTTCGATAAAGATCATGATAAATTGGTCGAAACATGGTTTGATTCCTATGATATTTTGGTAGGTATTCAAAAATATTTTAACGAGTTGGTAGCGAAATTCGAAAAAGGAGGTAAAAAGAGCAAAACTGATTACGTGAAAATATATACCACTGAAAAAAGTGGCAGTCGTCTTGAATGTACGAAGCGACGCAGTACTATATTAAAGAATGAATTAAGCAAGTTACCAACAGATGATGGAAAGGTAGATGTGCCTTATTTTTCTAGATACTCCAATTCTAATAAAATCACGAAGTTGGATATCCGTACTATTACCTATGAATCGGCTTCCGCGTCTAATATCTCTATTATTTCGCCAGAAATTTTCAAAGTACTCAAACAGATTCACACATCCAAAAATATTATGATATCATCTCTTGATCATCTCTATCAAAAATTCATGAAATCTCTATTTGAAAAATTGGAGGAAATTGAAGAGATTGTGAAATTCGTTGCGTTAGTCGATTTTTCCTACACGAAATCTCATATTTCATTTAAATTTAATTTGTGTAAGCCTATTATCGAAGAACGTGATAGTTCTTTCGTAGATGTCAAAGGATTGAGACATATTCTTATTGAATCACTTTTAAAAAATGAGGTGTATGTTACGAACGATATTACTTTGGACCAATCACAACTAGGTGTACTGCTTTATGGAACTAACGCAGTTGGTAAGAGTAGTTTTATCAAAGCACTTGGTATTTCCGTTATTATGGCTCAGGCAGGATTTTACGTACCATGTTCAAAATTCGTCTTTTTCCCTTATAAGAATATTTTCACGCGCATTCTGGGAAATGATAATTTATTTAAGGGTCTCTCTTCTTTCGCAGTGGAAATGATTGAACTCAAAACAATCCTTTCTATGGCCGATCATAACAGTCTAATCCTGGGCGATGAATTGTGTTCTGGTACAGAAAGTAATTCCGCTATTAGTATTTTTCTTGCGGGTGTTCAACATCTATATGAAAAGGAATGTTCATTTATTTTTGCCACACATTTCCATGAAATGGTAGATTATGAAGAAGTACGTGAAATGAAAAACCTTTCATTGAAACATATGGCAGTAAGCTATGACAAATCCAGAGATAAACTTGTTTATGATCGCAAACTTCACGATGGACCAGGAGAAAGTATGTATGGTCTAGAAGTGTGTAAATCACTTCATCTCCCAGTTGATTTTTTGGAGCAAGCAAATGCTATTCGTAACAAATATAATGTAAAATCAGCTAGTATTCTGGAATGGAAACAATCACGCTACAATTCCAAAAAGCTCCGCGGGGTTTGCGAAGAATGTCATGAAGAATTCAGTACAGAAGTTCATCATATTGCCCATCAAAAAGACGCGCAAGAAAATGGATATATTGGCTCCTTTCATAAAAATCATATTTCTAATTTAAAGGCGCTTTGTGAGAAGTGTCATTTGAAAGAGCATCATATGAAAGAGCATCAAGATGACAATTTACTAGTAACATAAAATCAATATAATATGAATTTGATAATCAATATAGATATATGATTATCAGATTTTCTAATAAAGAATTATATCTATATCTATGATTCTTCCATTTTTATTTTCATTTTCTCTCTCAGCGAATCCAACATTTTTGATTCATGGAATTGGCGGTTCACAAAAAGATTTACAAGATATTCAAAAATCCTTGGAGAATTATAATTATTCCGTTTTTCCTCTCTCAATTGAAAATAGTATTTTCGGATCAATGGATAAAATGTGTGAATCTGTTGCTACCCAGATACATACTAATACTAATCATCCAGAAACTAATATAAATCTAATCGGTATTTCACAGGGTGGGTTGTTAGCCCGATGTTTTGTAGAGAGATATTCAGGAGAGAAAGTGATGGTAGATTCGTTAATTACATACGGAACACCGCATATGGGTATTTTTTACAATGCATCGCCATTCCCTATTTCATTTCTTGAATATTGGAAAGATCCGTACCATTACAATAAATATTTGCGAGAGAATAAGTTTTTGAGATTTTTAAACAATGATGTCAATCACGTCAACGCTTCTCTCTACAAGGCGCGGATGGAATCCCTTGCGAATTTCGTAATGTTTTGGTCAGGTATAGATAAAGTGATCCAACCTCGCGAAAGCGCCGCCTTTGAATTTTACAATATTTCTCTAGCGGAAGAGAGAAAAGAATTGGATATTATAAATTTTGAGAAATCTAGCCAAAATTTAGAAAATAAAATCGGATTAGGATTTTTAAAAAAAACGGAGAAAATTCAAATTTTCCGTTTCGATTGTTCCCACGAAAAATTCAAACATCCAGAATGTTTCCGAGATTTTATTGTGAATGATTCAACAATCTTAAATTTAACATTGAAATATTTGTTTTAACGGAATTAAAAAAAATTACTCAATACCCTTTTTATATAATCAGTAATATCTGAATAATTTAATCTATTATATTTCTCATTGATATAATCGATAGCCTTTTCCTTTTCTTTCTTTAATATTTCGCGTTCAATATCTTTATCAATAACTAAATAATTTATATTACCGCGTAATTCCGATTTTAAAAAAAACGAGTAACCACCGTGGTATTCTAAAACAATGATGTCATCAGTAATTTCTTCAACATTTTCTTCGATTTTATGGCTTGACTGTCCGTCAGTTTTGTAATTAAGTTCTACCATATCTATAAATTTGCTACCTATTTCAAGTGACGGCTTTTTTTTCGATTCTTTTGTTCCCAATTTAAGTCGTGTTCCCTTTTCATATTTTTTAACAGCAAAATACCCACCGTTTGTCATATGTAATTTATCATTTGTTTTTGGGTTTAAAACAATGGAATAATTATGAGGCGCTACATCAATAATTTTAAATCTTTTGTTTTTCCCGATATTTCTAATACATATATTTTTTGTTACTGGTCTAGAAAATGTTCTAAAATTTGGATCTGACTTTAATTGAAAAGCATTCTCATGTATTGTTTCTATATGTTCATCCGCACTATCATCACTCATTTTCTATTTTCTATATTATATATTAAATATTAAATATATTTAGTTGATTCTGGAAAATTGGATATTTTCTTCTTTTGTATCCAATTTTCGTGATGCTTCATACCTCCATATCTGTTTTTCGCCATTTTTTACAAATACGCATTCGGCAGCATAAAAATAATCGTTTCCATCTTTTGAAATCCGCAATATTTCGTTAGTTTGTTTACTTGAAAACATTATATAAAAGAAATATAGATTAATTAAATAATGGAATTTAATCAAGACCGGTCTATCAAATCTGTCGATATCTGTTGTGGATTGGCGTGGGGAGACGAAGGAAAAGGTAAAATAGTATCCCAATTAAGCAAAACGGGTGACTACGATTTTGTGTGTCGATGGGCTGGTGGCAATAATGCCGGTCATACGATTTACAAGGATGGAAAAAAATACAAGACACATCTGATTCCATCTGGTGTATTTTATGGTGTTAAATCAGTTATTGGTCCAAATTGTGTAGTAAATATTGATGCCTTTTACGATGAATTAAAATATTTGAAAAAAGAGGGCTTTGATACTTCACTGGTGAAGATTTCACCATTGGCTCATATCATTACGGGAAAACATATCGATGAGGACAAAAAGAAGTATACTAAACAGTTAGGTACAACTGCGAAAGGCATTGCTCCTTGTTATCGTGATAAATATGGAAGAACTGGTGCGCGTGTTTGTGATATGCTAGCTATGTTTGAAGGACATGTTTGGGATGGCGAATTATGGGGAAGGGTGTTATGTGAGGGCGCCCAAGGATTCTGGCTCGATGTGGATTATGGAAATTATCCATACAATACGAGTTCACAGACTTTACCATACAGTGCTTGCTCCCTAGGTTTCCCTCCACAATTCATTAATAAAATTTTTGGGGCTGCCAAAGTATATGATACAAGGAGTGGTACAGACCCCGAATTTCCAGAGGAATTATTACTTGATGAAGAACTAATAGAAATAGGAATGAAGGGAAATGAGTGTGGTACGACAACTGGTCGCCGACGAAAAGTCCAATTTCTTGATTTGAATAGACTCATAAAGGCAATTCAAATTTCAGGTACAACTATTTTAATTCTCTCAAAAATGGATATTTTAGAGGATGTGAATATATTCAAAATTATAGAAGACACTGAAATTAAAAATTTCGATAATGTTGTAAATTTTAAAACATATATTCGCACAAAAATTACAAATGAATGTCAGTTTATTCAGGATATTATTTTTTCTCATAGCAAAGAGGAGATTTAAAGTTAAAGTTATGGTCGATAGATTTTATGTAATCAAAGCAACAGGATAATAAACAAGTGGTCGTGGTAGTTATTACACCTCCATCACTAGTTGAAGTTGTTGTCCACAAGCACTGAAAACAATGATAACAGCAATCCATATATATATTTTTAATTAATATAATATAATAATTAAAAATAAAACAAACTCTAACAGGTGTATCATTGTAAAGTTAATAAAATCCCTTGTTTTCAACTGATTTATGTATTTTTTCAATGGCAAGAACATAGCATGCTGTACGCATAGAAATATTTTCTGTTTTGCTTAAATTCACAACCTTATTGTAGATTCGCTCGATTCTTTCACTAAGTTTTTTAAGTGTTTCTTCTTCACACCAATATTCACAGCGTTTATTTTGTAACCATTCGTAATAACTGACCACGACGCCACCACTATTTGCTAAAATATCTGGTATGACATCAATTCCTTTCTCTTGTAAAATATATTCGGCTTCCATGTCAACTGGACCATTAGCTGCTTCCACGACCACCTTACAATTCATTTTAGATGCCATATCACCACAAATAACTAATTCTTTTGCTGCTGGAATAACAATATCACATTCAATACTGAAAAAATCGTCGGCATCCACTTCCTCGCCAGACGGATATTCAGAAATGTTGCGATGTTTTTGGCAATGCTTCATCAATTGAAATACATTGAATCCTTCTTTGCTTTTAATACATTTTGTGTGATCAGCTACGCCAACACAAATTAATCCAAGGCGATTTAATAAAACTGCTGTATTTGAACCCACATTTCCGTATCCCTGAATGATATAGCGTTTTCCGGCTAATTCTAAATTATTTTGATTAGCCCACAATTTAACACATTCAACCACACCATAACCAGTTGCCTGTTCACGTCCAGCTGCGCCACCACATTCAATAGACTTTCCTGTGAAAACAGCATTATTGTGTGTTTGTGCTTTCTTTTGATAAGCGTCCGTCATCCAATCCATAATTTGTGAATTAGAACCCATATCAGGAGCAGGAATATCTTGATTTTCACCGATATATTTAAACATATTTGATGCGTAACCCTTGCTAACGCGTTCTAATTCTTTTTCCGATAATGTGCAAGGATTGACTTTAATTCCTCCCTTTCCACCACCATACGGTAATTCTTGAAGAGCGCATTTTAATGTCATCCAGAATGCTAACGATTTTATTTCATCTAAATAAATGTCATCACTGATGCGAATACCACCCTTATATGGACCAAGTACATTATTATATTGGACACGATAGCCCTTCATGATACGAACAGTTCCATCGTCCATTCGAATAGGATAATGAATAATAATTTCGTTCTTAGGGAATTCTAAGTAATTGAAAATATTATAATAATCGTGATCATTACCGTCGACACTTAAACTAGCACGTCTCGTTGTGAATGCCTTCTTCGCAACCTCGTATTGTTTTAAAACCAATTCAAATAAATTACTCATTTATTATGTTATCTTACAACAAAAAAATTTATATCTTTTGTTGTAAATATTTAATTTACTTTCGGTAATTATAATTTAATAAATACATCTGGCGCTGTGGAGGCAATGAATTAAAATAATTAATAACAACACCTTTATGAATATGTCTACGTTCAAGCATCATAGTATCCAAATATATTAAGTGATGTCATACAAACCTTATACTGGTGTGGATAAGTATTGACATGAGCCTTCTTTTTGATAAAACAATCAACATAATTTATATATAATGTCTGCGTAAAATTGTGAACCTGTGTTTGATACTTTTTAAATTCTTCGGATTGTTCACGGAAATACTGTAAGTATTTCTTAACACTACCTGATTGACGTAATACAAGATACAAATATTGTAACTTTGGAATATTGCCCCTGAGTTTTTTTACTTCCTCATAAACTGGATTACGGATCTTAGAACGCCAACCTTGGTTCAAATCCTTCAAAACAACACCTACACAACCGAAATCGGTATTGCGGGATGCGTATTTTTCTCTCGCTTCATTAATTGAACCACATGAGTATTTCTCTGGAATAGGAATATTATGTTCATCCACAATTTTTCGTAGTTCCTTATCGGTATCTTTTTCTCCATGTGGAAAAATAGGTGTGATGTAATCATCACTATCTGCATCACTCACCATATGAGCTTCTACTAGAACCGCACGAGGTGTTTCAACAGGAGAAACAATCCTATTCTCTGGATGTTGGAGTACAAATGTATAACACCATTTCGTCGGCAAAACACTCAAATCTATATTACATTCAACAAGAGCTTCATCAAACATAACACGAAATGTCTTACAGGTTGCGTTTTGAATATAAAAACGAATATCAGCGCCTACATTACTGCGTGTAGCATATTGCCACGTGTTCTTATCCTTCTCCCAAAATACGTTAATCATAACACCATCGACAAACTCTTCATAATGGAGTTGTCCTGCTGGTGTAGTTTTTTTACATTCATTTTCAATCTCAGTAAGAGAAATTGACTTTGAAGGAGCTATACAAACTAATGTTTTAGATTTCGTATCTATAATCATGGAGCGCATGTAGCCTACCTGATAATACTGATGAGGAAGCACTGTCTTCTTATCATATTTAACAATTATATAATCATTATGTTTTTTTTTCATAAGTGATATATTATCAAATTCATCACGCTGTAAAATTTTTGTAATACGACAGACCTGTGGTTCTTCTGAATGGATGGATGTAGTCATTTATTAATGTATAAATATTTATTTTGTATGTAAATATCTTTAATATAATTATCTATTATACATATAGGGAAGTATGACAGACGAAACATTACAACTTAAATTAGGGGATATTATTCAAATCGAATCTCCATCGAATGAAATATACCATGAAAAGGTTTATTTAATTACATATGTTGATGATAAACAGATAGAAATTCAAGATATTACTTTATTGAAAAAAACGACGTTGGTTATTAACGAGGATGGCGAATTAACCGATCAAGCAATTGACGCTATTTCTCTCCTTAGTCGTGACGAAGAGAGTGGATATGCTCGCCAAAATGGATTATTACCAAAAACCTGGATTACGATAACAATGGGTGGTGATTTACCAGCCATTTTCACTGGTGAAATTACGAATTTAGAAGAAGATATGATAGAGGTCCAGACTTATCCAGAAAAGGAAACTATTTACATTGATTTTGGATACAAAGGGATTCCAAAAGACCTTCCTATCAAATCCATTGAAATCCGTGATCCGCCCGCGATTGATATAGTGGTATTACCTGGCGAGACGGCACCTGAACCAGAAGAATCATCCAGAGTTGCCACATCTGTACCAGAAGTCACTCAACAGATTCGACAGTTTATAGTGGCGGCCGATGATATTATTTTTGGAGATGATTTGGGACAAATTACACAATTGGTTGCCGTCGATGATGCTCATGAACGATATGGTATACAAGCTCAGACTAATGATTTATTGGATGAATTATTGGCTACTATACCTAACTCGGAACGCACTACCAAAGTTCTTAATCAAATTCATTTAATCATTGAACGATTCAAGGAATTGCGATCGCGATTCTCTGACCTTGATATGAATGGTAATCCTATAATGCCAAAGGTAAAGGGTTCTGACTATAAACCACTTGTCAAGGCATTATATAATTTAAATACCTCATTGGCTTGGATTTTACCAGTTGTTAAAAATAAGAAAAAAGTGTATGATGTCGATGAAGAGGAAGCCGATTTTGTGGATGATATTATTACATTTGAAAACGAAGATATTAGTGAGTTAATCGATCTTGAACAATTTTATAATAATACAATTCCTGATAGTGAGAACAAATATGATTATCTATTGAAGATCATTGATTCACAAGGAAATCCATATTTGGCACCCGATACAGATGATGTTAATTTTTTAACTGAAAAGCATGTTATGTCTAACTTAAATGTGCTTGTCGATAATTTGGAGGATTTCAGATCATCCGTTGTAGCCAAAGATAACTTGTCTGTAAAAAGATATTTCATGACTAAGTATAATTTGGGATTTGATAAGCTTACTACTATTATTGAATCGGGTTCCAAACCTTACAATAAACGTGTTATTGCTACAAAAGGCAATGAAGTTTATCTAAAATCGATGGTATTCTTACCTGAGGAGATAGTTCGTCATAGTCGTGTTGGTCTCCCAGGCACATCCATTCTTCTCTCATCAGCATTAAATAGTAACAAATACTATTATTATAAACGCTTCGGTAAACGCACAGAGTTGAACACAGAAGTGATTGAGAGTTTTGATGCACCAAAGGAGAGAGAACATAAGTTTTTGGAGGGTGCGACCGAGATGGTATTAGATGATGCTCTAATGGAAACTGGAAGCGACGTATATGAAAGATATTTACAAAACGTTATTCCACGTACTAAAACACTTTTCAATATGGTGAAAAAATATATTTCTGAAAAGCTTACATTACAGCAGTTATT
>Ga0206126_10003700_pt1 | contig 15330 bp, 37 predicted proteins | sample Helgoland_Spring_5_FD_148621 | JGI IMG/M metagenome (GOLD analysis project Ga0206126, IMG submission 148621) | Pelagic subsurface seawater microbial communities from Kabeltonne, Helgoland, North Sea - Helgoland_Spring_Bloom_20160412_1 | ecosystem: Environmental > Aquatic > Marine > Epipelagic ...
ATATTACAGTGGCAATTAAAGAGTATTTTCTATCAAGAGAGCCGTTTATACACGGATTATCTGTACCTCCAAGAAAAGATCAAATAACTAGGACTAGGGTTTCCGCTATAGCTGAGGATATTATCACTTCTTCTGGCGGCACATTTAGTAATGCTGCTTTTTATGAGGCTGGCGCAACATCACCAATTTCATCTAGAGTGCTTGGCGAGGGCGAAAAATCTAAAGCTGCACAGGTGTCATTTTCGTGATCTGGTTTCGCGTATACGAACATTTGCTGCCAAGAGCAAAAGCTTGGCAGATAACAATAGATAAGAATCTTAGGCGGTTTTTTGTAGGTATCGCCGGTTTGCCAGAAAGCATAAAGGATGCTCAGGATCAGACGTGGAATGATTACCGTCCATCTGAAACAACCAAGTTATCACTATGGGAAGATCAGTTCGCTTTACAGTCCTACGGGCTAACTGATCAGCAAAAAAGAGATAGGCTTGATGCGACATGGAAAGCCCGGGGCGGCCAAGATCCTAAGTATATACAAGACACGCTGCAAGCCGCAGGCTTTGATGTTTACGTGCATGAATGGTGGGAGCCAACATCAAGAGCGACAGGAGGATCAGTTAATAACGATGATGTGCCTGTAGCAAGAAACCCTTTTGACTATCTTGATGATGGCGAAACAGGTCTGCGCTACTTGATGTATGATGGTGGTTCTGATGCTCAGGATGGGGATACGGTTTCTCAGGATGGCGGTACTGACGCGCCTGTTGGCTATCCTTTGGTGAACAAAGTTATAATTTCTTCTGAAGATATAATTGGAGATGGATCTCTGGGTATGCAAGATGGTGATCCTGACGCACAGGACGGAAGTTTTAGTGTAAATTACACAAGAAAACAATACATTATCCCTGTTGATAGCTCAAAATACCCATATTTTTTATATATCGGTGGCGAGGTATTCCCTAATATTGCCGAAGTTCCAGAATCAAGGCGAGAAGAGTTTGAAGATTTATGCTTGAAAATATGCCCCTGCGAGCAATGGTTGGGTATATTAGTTAATTACAGTTAAATAGGAGGCCTATTATGGCACTAAATCCAAGTACAAATGGTACGATGTCTGGCCGCATTACCGCGCCAGACGCAAGTTACCCTTACGGGAGCTCAAAAGACGAAACAAGCGCTGGCGCAGGAGATGGAACGCCGTATTTTAAAGCTAGAGCCGATGATATATTCGGTTTTCAGCAAGCATTATTATCGGAAGCATCAATTGTTCCTAACGGTAATGCAGAAACAGCTATTTCATCACAGTATTTAGATTCGCTTAGGGTTTTATCTCAGCTTCCATATTCGCCGTTGATGGGGGAGTATCCTGTTGGAGCAAGGGTTGTAGGAGGGGATGGCAACTTGTACCAGTGCCTTATTGCTAACGGCATAGATTCAACGGTAGTTGATCCGGTAGGTGATACTACAGGCACTTGGAAAGCGTCTGCTGTTTCTTACGCAAAAATTACAGAAACAAGAGCCTCAACATTAGATGGGGGATCATTTGCTTCTGGCGCTTGGCGAACGCGAACGCTGAACACAAAAGACAACGACGACGACCTAATTGTCACGCTTGCTGGGTGGCAGCTCACGCTTCAAGCGGGGAAATATGGGGTTAGGGCTTCTGCCCCCGGCTACGAAGTTGGTGGACACAAGATTCGGTTAAGAAATATAACAGACGGCGTTACTGAGATTGTAGGCGGTTCTGCGTACGTTAACTCCACTCTTAACGCAATGACCCATAGCTTTTTATCTGGGGAGTTCGCTATAGCCAGTGCTAAGACTTTTGAACTACAGCACTACTGCCAGATAACAGACGCTAGTGGTTTTGGCGTGGATTTAGACGGCGGTGGTGAAAATGCTGTATATGCAACTATTGAAATATGGAGACTATAATGTTCGGGTTATTAGATGAGAACAACGTATTAATACAAAAACAGCCTAACGAGCAAGAGGGGTTTGTAAGCATCCCCTCTGATGCGGTTTGTGGTCAAGTTTTAGAGAATGGTAATTTTTTTAACCCTCCCGCATCACCGCCATCTATAGAGCAGCAGAGAAGAGAATCAATGCAAGCTGGCGTAGAATTTGAAGGTGTTATGTGCAGTGCTTTCAAAGATGATCAATTCGGATTGTCTTCAATTAGACCTTACGTCGATCAGGGTATGAGCTTTGATTTTGAGTTTGTTAATGGCGGGATATTAAACATAAATCCATCTAATGTTTCAGCATTTGAAGCTGTGTGGCTTCCGTTTAGGCTGGCGCATACAAAAGTTAACTTTCAGCCGTGAAAATTGTAATCTACGAGACAGATTACTCATCGCTGTTTAGCATAATCTGCTCTCTTGTAACAATGAGTGGTTATAGCCATGCTGCAATTATTAACCGTGGCGTGGTTTACGATACCACTTTCTTGCGCGGATGCTTAAATATAGCTGACAAGGTAAAGGATAGCCGTAAGGTTGTTGTTGTCGATGTTGGCGGCGACTGTAACCAATGGCTAGAAGATAACTTTTATACGCCTTACGATACAAAAGGCCTGCTATTGTGGCCTTTCGGTATAGAAAACAAGAAAAAAATGTACTGCTTTGAAGTTGTTACAAAATCACTAAAAAGCATCGGTACTGATCTTAACCTTGGCAAGCGAAAAAGCGGCGGTAAAATAATCGACGCTCTTTTGAATGCAGGCTACAAAGCCGAATTAATGACCGGCAAGCAGTTTAACGAGCTATACAAAAGCAACTGATAGCCAGTTAATGCCGGTGCCGGTTTCTTTTGGCTTGGTTAGCTCTTGCTCGCAAATATCCTTAACGCTTTCGATTACTTTTCTTGACTTATATTTTGCCACCCCAAATTCTTTGAGTCGCAACATTATATTGCTAACTGATCCTCGACTAATCTGTAATCTATGCGCTACCTCTATCTGAGTAGGCCACTTGCCTAGCTCTTTTCTCATCTGTAGGTATGTTCCGGCTACTAACTGTTGTTTTTTTGTGTACAAATTTTTATGCCTCATGTAGAAATTCAATTAAATCATTGATTAGCTCTTGTAGAGAGTCGGGGTCAAATGATGCGAAATCACCTTTACATCCTTCCCTGTCTTCTCCGTCCCACACATTGGCATCAACAAATTTCTTGGCTCTTTCTTGCTGAGCCTTAACAATAATATTGTGAATTATTTCAACTTCTTTTTTCATAGGTAATACTCCTTAACTCTCGTATAGCCACCAAAGCGCGTTTTAACGCGTTTCCAGCGATCCTGTACTTTAACGCCCATTTCCTTAACTTCGCATATCCTCTTCGGGAAAGAGACAATACCAAGCTTCTCGTATGCGTCTGCGCTGGTTAGTGTGTTCCCAGCTTTTAAATGATTATGTACTCGTAGTTTTTGGCTCATTTTATCACCTGCTCGTTATTATCAATAAATCGTCTTGTCCCGTAGTTATCTACTGCCCATTTTCGCGGTATTCCACCAGCATCGAGAACGAATCCAAAACCTTTCATGACTCTATGGTTGGGTTTGTGATGTTCGCATCCATTGATATATCCCCGGGGCGAATCAAAGCAAATCGTGCCGCATTGTTCGCATGTGAAATTACTCATAATGCGCCAGCCCATTGTTCCGCTATGGCTTTTGCAATACCTGGATAGGTCTTACTCCTTAATTTTGCGCGGTCTGCACTTGGTGGCAAATAATGCAATCTTTGCTGCTCTCGCTTTGGCAGCCTATCCATTTCTTTTTTAACATTATTTGTTTCTGTCAACGGCTTCAACCCTTTTAGCCAAAAACAGGTTGCTTTGCGCTCAGTGTGGCCAAATTGATACGGCTGTACAAGGCTGTCATGCTTTCTACCTATGCGCTCTATTGCGTACTTGTGCATAATTGGGTTTTCAATTGCTACTTTTTTGCAAGGGTGATCTAAGAATAATTTAAAAAAATCAGCGCCTTCGTCTAACTGCACCCATCGTTCAGGCTTCTTATTTTTCCCCGTAAGCCAGCAAACCCCTGTATTGGTTAGGTATGTGCATGGCGGGTGAGCAATTATCATATCCCAGTCATCGTATAACCATTGTTTAACATCGCCATGCAAGTGCCACTCAGGATGGCCGCCACTGCATTCTTCTGTATCGCAGCTATAAGCTTCGTGCCCTAGCTTTCTTAGCTCAATAGTTACCACCTGGCTTTCTTCACAAGCTACCAGTACTTTCATTTTCCACCCCCATACATACTGTAAAACTCTTCATCACTAACGCTACAGCCAAGCAAATACTCTTCTAGCGTTATCCCGTATTGGTCTAGTGTGCTTTGCAGTTCTTCGTTCATTGCTTAGCCCTCTATTGGCTCAATGGTTAGTTTTACTTTTGCCTTTCCTTCCATAAAATCACTCATGCCGTACTTGTTTCCTCTTGCGCACATTCCTTTTTCTAGGCGATAAGCATTGCTTATTTTATCGTCTAAATCCTTTTCTGTTGCTGCAAATAACAAGAATTCCAGCTTGCCTTTTGTTTTTAGTGCGTACATTGCTTGCTCCATGATCTATCAGGCTGACTATAATTAAACATATCGGGATCGTTAAATAAATCCCTCATCTTATCTCTAAATTCCTGCTGAGCCTTTGAAGATTCATTCTGGTTTTTGTCAATCCTAACCATTGCATCTTTTAATAATTGATTAAAGCTTGCATATTCACCTCTCATAATCTCACTCCTTCATTTTGAGAAATAACGCCATGTTCTGACCTTTTAAATCTGTAATTAGATAATTGCTGATCTAAAACAACGCTAAAGTTTTCGCCGTGCCTGTATTTGCCGCTATATAATTCGGTTAGCCCATAATTGGGATTGTTTGTATCATCTCTTACCTTGGCCTCGTCATATAAAAATAAAACTAAGTCGCTATCCTGCTCAATAGCTCCTGACTCGCGCAAGTCTCTAAGGCATGGCCTTGGGTTTGCTCTCTTCTCGTGATCTCTAGATAACTGAGAAAGAGCAATTACTGGTACGTCTAGATCCATAGAAAGACCTTTCAATTTTCTTGTAATGTTTGCCACCTCCCTCTCACGTGTTTGCCCGTCTGAGCCAACTAGCTGAATATAATCGACAATCACCAGATCAAGCCCATTATTGTTTTTCATAGCTCTTGCATGAGCGCAAAGCTGGTTTATATGTATGCCGTTATCAATAAATCTTATACTTGAATCTCGAATGCTCTTTAGCGTGTTTTGAAATATCACCCACTCCCCCTCGTTCATATCCTTATCACGTATCCTTTTGAACGGGATGTTAGAGTGATTGCTTGCCATTCTTGCCATAAGTTGTGCTGCAGGCATTTCTAGCGAGTAGTACGCTATATTCCCCTCTCGTAGGTTATATGCAATGTTTAAAGCTAGCGTAGACTTTCCTTGACCTGTTCCAGCTGCTACAACGATTAATCCGCTAAACAATCCGCCAGTATGCTCATCAAAAAAACCTGACTTGGTATCTGAATCAGTCCTGCTCATCCACTCAACAAGCTCCTTTGTGGCTTGATAACTGTCTTTATCGTCGGTTTTTTGTGTTTTTGTTAAGTCGTTTACCAGCTCCTGTGCTTTCGCTATTTTTTCCTGAGTACTATCCTCCTCACCGCCAAGAGATATTATTTTAGATCCTGCGTTAACAAGTCTTCTAAGGTTCGACTGATCTAATACTATCCTAGCGTATGCGCCTGCATTAGATGACGATGGCGTTCTGCATAGCTCAGATATTCCGTGCATCCCCCCAACAATATCTAGATCCTCTTTTTTTAAAAGCTCTGAAATGCTTATCGGATCAATGGGCATTTTAATATCGACAGCTTTTTCAGCTGCCGTGTAAACAATTTTGCATGACTCGTCAAAAAAGTCATTCGCGCATAATACTTGCGATACCTGATGAAATGTTTTTTCACCCGTTAACATTATCGCGCCTACTACTGCTCGTTCTGCGTCTAGTGAAAAAGTCTTCATTTCTTAGCATCCCATTTTTGTTGATTACGTAACCAGCCTCTAGCTGCTGCATTCCAGTCTTTCATCATATTTCCGTTAGATAGCTTCCAGCCCTGCTGTGCGTAGTAGTCAATCATTGCTCTTGCTGTAGCTCCATTGTCATTAGGCCAGTTAAGGCTAAGCATAAAGTCAGTAACTTCATTTTCGGAGGGGGGGGAAAATCTTTTGTTTTTCATCTTATTATCATTATTATCATTATTATCATTATTATCATTATTAGTAGTTGTTATTTGTTTGTTATTTGTTTGTTGTTTGTTTGTTGCTTGTTTGTTTTCCAGCTTGTTATCACCTTGATAAGAATCGTAGCAAGTTATTGAAATCATTGAGTATTTGCTTGTTGTTTTGATTGTTATCTCGCCTGTTGATTTAAGTTTTGAAATTGATGTTCTAATTTTCTGGCTAGAAAGGCGTAATTCTCTAGAAAGAGAGTTGATAGAGGTTAAAAACTGGCCTCTAGAAATATCAATTCCTCGCCATTTCTTATCTACATGATTAGCTTTTAATAAGCAGTGAACGAACAGGCGCATGGTGTTGGCATCTGAGTACCATTCCCATTCGACAAGCTTTCTGTGTAGTGATATCCAGCCTTGCATAAAAAACCTTTAGTTTAGTCGCCCCCGAGGTGAAACTTACCGCGAAAAGACGCGCCAAGGGTGGCAAAGATTACGGTATAGACAAGGGGGCAACTAAATTAAAGGCTCTCTTATCTTTTCATTTATTACAGAGTTTCACATCTGCTTTACGCTATTCTAAGCCCTAGCGTGATATTATGTCAACTAGGGCTTTTTTATTTCCCATGAATAACCTCCAATCTAACGTTATTCAAATGTATGTTTCTATCGCCATCTAACAGCGTTATAGCGCCTTTCTTTTTTAGTGCTGCCAAATAATCGGTTACTGCATTAGGGCTCGCAAATCCCATTTTAAGTTGTATTTCAGCCCTCGACGGCGGTCTATGCCACTTACACAGGTATTCGACGATGAAGTCATATACCGCTTTTTGTTTTTCGGTTAGCTCAATCATTATCTGCTCTCAAACATTTGTCCGTGCATTTACAGTCGTGGCCGTAGGAGTCGAATATCACCTTTTGGCCTTTCTTGAAAATTGGCTTTTTAATATCTACGTTTTTTGCTTGCTGTGATGGGGTCATTTTCCAAAATCCTCGTAAATCCAAACTAACTCAGAACCACTAACACCCGCCAGCCCTGAGAACAAAACCCTATTGTCACCTTTTTTATATAAGTGGCACTTACCATAGCCATCTACAGCCCATCCGTAACGGCTCACGCCGCCACCTTTTTGATTTTTGTTTTCGCTACTCTCTGCCATTCGCCAGCTCCATAATTTGCTGTGGGAACCCATGCGTAAAACTTACCGGCTTCCTGTTTTGCTTCTCTGATAACGTTCTTTTTTAGCCCTAAAACCGCGATTAATTTAGTCATTTTATTTGCTCCGTTTCTCTAGTTGATGTAAGGAATTATACCTGTTTAATTGCACAGGTCAACACTTATTAAAGATATAAAAAAGGCCGCAATTAAGCAGCCAATATACAGGATTCCCTATTATCACTAAATAACCGTGATAACGAGGATTCCCTTGTTTTATAGTGTTATGTGTAACTATAACTAACATGGTAATAAATCTTGGCTACATCATTGTTTCCCCATCCTATAGGATACTCATAATATAGCCTTACTCTCTTTAGTTTTTTAAACCAAACTCTAAAACCGTTTACCTTTGCAGTAATCACAAAAACATTATCAACATCTTTAAGCATGGATCACCCGCCCCACGTTAGACTTATATTGCTTCCAAGCCAAAGGAAAAACTCAATTACTCCCCATCCAATTAGCCCGCATATCACAACCATAGTTGGTAACAACCCTTTTAAATCTGGTGCGCCCATTTCAATATCTCCAATAATTAAATTAAATCACATAACAATAAATTCAAACCGAGCTTCGTTCCTCAGCCGCTTTAATACGGGGTTATAAATACTTTCACCCACAAAGCCACAATTAAGTGGCTGCAGGGAATTATTTACAGCTCGCACCATCTCCAGCTATTGCCTTCGCAGATATACGGCTAACTGACTTAAATTCTAAGGGCGTTACCCCTGCGCTATCATCGTCTTATCCTCAGTAAATGGGCAGCAAATATTGCTTTTTAAAATAGGCCGCAGCCTAGTACCCAAGAAGCCGCATTTAAGCGGCGTATTTATAACAATTATGTCAAGCGGAATCACTACGCTCCGCTCCGTTCTCTCGCTTACAATTGGGTTATATTTTGTCTAAATCACGTTTAATGTTACACATCCAGTCATCAAGCTCTTTCATGTGCCGCTTATGCGCCTCAATAGCTTTCTGCTTGCACTTCCATATATTCCGCAACTGGCTTTCCATTTCATAAGGCATTAATCGCTTCCTTTCCTCAAAGGGTAAATCATTCCATAGGTAATCATGTTCGTTTGGTGGCGTTTTCATTTCACTCTCCAAGTAAAAAATATAACAATAAATTCAAACCGAGCTTCGTTCCTCAGCCGCTTTAATACGGGGTTATATTTCAATAAGTATCTCTATGGGAATTACCACATTGTTATCTTCTACCTCAAAACAAAGCGTGCCATTTATCATACTATCGGAGTATCCAAGGTCGGGCTTAAATGTCCGAACGGTTCCAGCTATCCGTCTTTCAAGCCTAAAAAAGTCCCCCGTTAAATATGCGTTCATGGCTTCATTTTTGTCCATGTTTTCGTCTCGCATCCAATACTCAATCATCAGCTCTTTAAAATTATAAGGAACTCCAGCTCTAAACTCTCCATACTGATTATCCATTTTCCTACCCTCTAAAGTTAAATATAACAACGCATTAAACGCGCTGCGCTTGGACGGCTATCGCCGCCAGTTAATGTTGGGTTATAACTCTTTTTGTAGTTCAGAGATTATTGCTTTAATGCAGTTAGCGCATGGCTCGATACTTCCGCCAACGGCTAACGCTACATGCTGTGCATCTTGAAACATAAATTCCATACCTGATACGGTTTTTCCGCACCAGACTATTGGGCTAACCAGCTTTACGCCGTCTTCATACTCAAACTTTATAACATGCCTTTCCATCATTTTATCCCCCTAATCCGTTATAACAACCGCTTTCAAATCGACGGCCATTGTTTAGTTTCTTTTTTGGCTACATTCAGCCGCGCTTTAAAAGCTATGGTTAGTGTGCAATACGCACCCATGTAACAGCCCCTTTGGGGTGGTTATACGGTATTGGGCTTTCGTACCTTACCGCTCTACTTAGCATCCACGGATATTTCCATTTTTCCAACAAAGAAAGATCATCAATCCTATGTTTATGCTGGCCGTAACCGCTAGGAAATACATCCAAAGGGTAGTGAACGCCGTTAATTCTGCATTCACCAACAATAAGCCCTGTGCCTTGCTCGATTAATCCTATCAAGCCGCGCACCTTGGTTGGCTTGCTTCTCATTTCCCAAGTCTTTTTTCCATCTAAAATTAAATCAATCCAAGGCTTTCTAACTATTAATGCTCTTTCCATAATTTAACTCCTGCACACTAACAACGTAATTAATTTGAGCAACTCCGCGCCGCTCCGTTTCCAAATTATTAATAGGTTATGTTTTACACTCTTTGCCATTTAAAGCAGTTTTTAGATAAAACTCTTGTTCCTCTGCCTGTAAGCCTGCGCCACTTCAATAAAGATTTAAACGTCCATATCCGTAAGTAAATATTAGATGCATAATATTCATGCTTACAGTTTTTAAAATTCACCACTGAATTGCCGTGGTCATCTTTCTTAAACTCAGGATGCGCACCAATGTACATAATAGCTCTGTTTTCAATTTGAACACCTTTCATAACTACATACTTAGGTCTAAAGTAATATTTTATTAATCCAAACATAACAACGCACTCAAATTGATTGTCGTTCCGCTGGCGCTACACGCCAACAATTTAGTAATAGGTTATGTGTATCTTTCCAAGGTTATGAAACTACCTCTTTCATACACCTTATCAAAATATACTTTTCTGCTTACTTTTTTCCATCCGATAAAGGGCGTGTACACCCAGTACCCCTTTCTCCATTTTCTATATGCCTCGAAACTAGATAGCGGGTAGGCAGTTAAAAGGCCGCCAGCAACAAATAAAAATGTTGCTGCGTAAAGAGCAATCTCATAAATATTCATAAATCACCTCTCTAGTTAATTAAAATCACATAACAACGCAAATCATGCTGACTCACTACGCTACGCTTCGTTCTCAGCAGTTTGCTGGGTTATGTGTCGCTACATCTTTTTCCACTTGACAACGTTGTCACACAAATAAGGCCAGCGGCGATCACCAGATTTCACATATTTAAGAATGGTATCCATAAGCTCTGGATGCTGCTGAATGATGTCGCATGGAATGCGTTTCCACCTTGCTCTCTTTTTCATTTTGTTTCCATCTATTTATCATTAACACATAACAACCATTTTATAGCAGACGGTTATAAAACTGCTTCACTTCATGCTGCGTACTGCCGCAGCTAAAAATAAGGTTATAAACCTAATCGCTCAAACGCATGAAAAACTAATCCATTATCCATGTTAGCAGTTCCGACAAATTTATAATCAATACCCATGCCTCTAGGTATTTCATGCCCTGTACCAAATGCCTCAAAGTTTCGTGTTTCTGTCTTGGCTTCTGTGTCAACCTTCGCCCACACGCAAAAATCATCACGCTGAAAGGCAACGCTCAATATTTCAGCCCCTATCGGCAATTCAATCTCACTACTATATGGGTCTATTGTGTATTTAAAAACTGTAATCATTTTTCAGTCCTCGGTTTATAACAACCGCTTTCAAAAGCGACGGTTGTTGTTAAGTTTTTTTATGCGCCCTTAGAGGCTTTACGCTTATCTCGATCCATCTCAAGCCTCATTGCATCCCTTACGATTACACTATAAGAGTTGCCCGTTTTTTCTTTTTTCGCTTCTATCCATTTGTGTAGATCATTAGGTATTTTCAAGGGTGCTAATGTATGTGACATTTTTTGCTTCTCCGGTTAAGTTGCAACTACTTTAGCATAGTTATGTATATAAGTGCAATATATAAATATATATACATTTAATATAATAAAATCGTTGACAGTGTAACGCCTTTCCATTACTATGAGTCATTAAATAAATAAACAAGAGAGGAAAAGTTATGTGCAATTCACCAGATGAAGTAGGGTTTAAATCAATAGATGCACCTAAAATTAAAGGCGATTATGTTTTGTCATGGGAAGGTGAAACGATTGTGGGGGATATCGATTACATTTTTGATTATATCAGCAACAACAACTTCCATGTTCACGCCTGCAGTCAGAATGGCGTAATGATAAAGATTGAGATACACGACTACAGCACTCTTTGGTATGAGCTGCTTTCGCCTGTAACTGACAACCAATATAAGGATGATGAATAATGAACGGATTTGTTATTGATGAAAAATATACCAGCAAAGAGACGGGCATAGAATATTATTTTTATAGTGCTTCCGCGAATTCAGAAAAAGGCACTTTTTGGCAAAAAGATTCAAAGTCTTTTCATGAGCTGAATTATTCGATTATGCAGCCGAATAAAGACTTAAGCGGCAACTACACTATTAAGCATGATTGCGTCACCTATAGCGTAAGCAAAGAAATAAAGGAGAAAGTCGATGCAGCAATTGAAGAAGCGATTAACTACAGTAAAAACAATTAACTTTTTTGTATGGGCTATAGCGGCTGCACTGTGCTGCTATTTAATTTTTAAATTTGGTGAAACCATGGCGGGGTGGATATGAACATGGCAACAAAGAACGATAACGCAAGAGTGATAGAGCCGGAAGTTAAGGTTGTTAGCGGTAGAAAAACCATAATTGATAGGGCGTATGCGGTTTGCAACCCTAAACCGTCTTTTAGTGATTTAAGCGATGACGAATTTATGAAAATAATGGGGGTGACACGATGAGTGAATTAATGAAAGTGTGGGATAGAGTCGATAAGACCGATCCAGCTTACACAAAGAGAGTGACGCAGCGCGGCGGGTTTACTGCAATCGACGCAATGTATCAAGCCAAGAAAGCAACCGAAATATTCGGCATGTATGGCAAAGGATGGGGTTTATCACAAACAAAATTTAATCTCGAAATGCTAGAAGCCACCGGAATTATTGTGCATGAAGCTGTTTTTTTCTACGTACAAGACGATAAGCGGTACGAGTTCCCTATTCACAACGCAATCAAGCCAATGATGGGTGCTAATCCAGACGAAGATTGGCCGAAAAAAGTAGAGACGAATACTATCAGTAAAGCATTGTCCCGACTTGGCTTTTGCGCCGATGTGTTTATGGGTGATTTTGATGACCAAGACTACATACAAGACCGAACTAACGAAGAAGCTATGGCGAAAGCTCAAGACAAGGATGCCGAGGCATTAAAGCAGGCGCAGGAATACGACAAATGGTTTTCTGATCACATGAAGCTAATCGGTAGTTCAGTGAGCTTAAATGAGCTTAAGAGTTTGAATGTAATACTCGTAAAAGGCTGCACAAAGAAAGGCGACAAGGGTGGGTTAATAAAAGTCGAAGCAGCGAAAAATAAGAGAAAGTTAGAGTTAGAGGAGAAAGAAAATGCAGCTTAGAAATATAGCAGGTCAGTATTTAGAATTGTGCAATCTTGCTAGTGATCCAGAATCAGAGCTAACTCAAGAATCCATAAAGGACACTCTTGAGTCAATCGAAGGCGCTTTTAATGAAAAAGCTGTTGCGGTAACTCACATAATTAGCGAAATGTCTTTAGATATTGAAAAGATAGATTCGGAAATAGACCGGCTGCAAAAGCGGAAAAAAGTTATACAAAACAGAAATCAAAATATTAGAGATTATTTAAAGGATAATATGATTGCATTAGATATTACCAATATCAAATGCCCTTTGTTTTCTATAACTTTAGCGAAAGGAAGGGAGGTTGTTAGTATTTACGACGAAGAGGTAATCGATCCTGAATACTTGGCGGTAAAAACAAGCATCACGCCGGATAAGCGAGAAATAATGAAAGCATTGAAAAATGACCCTGAAAGCGTGAGCGGCGCATGTTTGGTTCGTTCAGAACCTTCATTGAGGATAAAATAACGTGTATATAAAATACTAATACATATTATATTCACTATAATCAAAAATGATTGTAACGCTTGCTTGATAAGCGTTACAATTGCTTAACGAATTGAGGGCGATATGCCAAAAGATTTTATATGCCCAGAATGCGGCAAAGAGCGAAAAAATGCGAGAGCTGATGCAGTTGTTTGTAGTGCTGGATGCAGGATAAAAAAGCTTCGCAGAATCAAGAAAGAGGCGCGTGAAAAAACGGCACGTGAATTAACAATCAATAAAAAAGGTGAGAAATAATGGCTAGAGGAGTTAACAAGGTAACAATAGTGGGTAATTTGGGTGACGACCCAGAAGTTAAATATATGCCGTCAGGTGGCGCAGTGACCAATATCAGTGTCGCGACTTCCGAGAGTTGGAAGGATAAGCAAACCGGCCAGCCTCAAGAGCGCACCGAATGGCACCGCATCGTCTTCTTTAATCGCCTTGCAGAGATTGCTGGCGAGTATTTAAAGAAAGGCTCACAAGTGTATGTAGAAGGTTCATTAAGAACTCGTAAATGGCAAGACCAAAGCGGTCAAGATCGCTACACTACTGAAATTGTGGGTGGTGAGATGCAAATGCTTGGTGGTCGAGCTGGGACGACTGAAAACGCTGCGGATCGCGGTGTTCACCAAGGGGCTAGCGGCAGCCCTTCCCAGCAAGCCGCACAACCTCAAGCGAGCGCCCCGCAAAGGCCAGCCGCCGCACCGCAGCCTGCTCAGGGAATGGATAGCTTTGATGATATCGATGACATTCCGTTCTAGCGGTATGTCTTTGTGCGCTTAAAGTCCTACCTAATGATGATTAATCGTCATTAATATGCTATCATTGATATTTGTTTGAGTTTTTATTATGAAAATATGCGGTGGATGTAAAAAAAGATTAGACCTTAGTATGTTTCACAAATGCTCGTCAATGGCAGACGGCCTGCAAATACAATGCAAATCATGCAGGTCTGAATATCAAAGAAGGTACAGAAAAACAAAAGCAGGAAAAAATAGGGATAGAAAATGGAATTCTAGTGAGGGGGCAAGAAATGCGTATATACGCTACAAAAATGCTCACCCAAAAATCAAAGCTGCACATCAAGCAGTAAAAAATGAAATTAGGTCTGGGAGAATGAAAAAACAGCCATGTAGCGAATGCAAAGACAGTCGCGCAGTATCTCACCACGACGACTACGCATACCCGCTAGTTGTTCGATGGCTATGCCCAGGATGCCACAACAAATGGCACAAGATAAACGGCGAAGGTCTAAACGCAACATAACCACGGCGGTTAATAGTCGCCATAACCTTTTGGCAAACGGAGAACGGAAATGAACGAAGTGAATTGTAGTGAGTCCGAGCGAAGCGATTTAACCAAGTTGTTATACGCTCTTTTTGTGGAAAACTTTATCTTGGTGTTTCTAGTTGTTTTTTTAGTATTATTCTTTGGAAAGATAGCGATCAATGGGGTTGCTCATAGTGAGTACGTTAATAGATTTAAAGTTAAGTGCAAAGAAAGCGGCGGGGTTACTTTTGTACCTAAAGGCGTTAAGGGCTGGCCTATGCCAGAATGCCGAAACCCGTCATCTATAATAAATATAGACGTATAGCCTTGCAAACTGGTGTGAACGAAGCGTAGCGTAGTGAGTCAGCTGTGATTTGCGTTGTTATGTGAATTTAATTAATTAGAGAGGTGATTTATGAATACTGGTGATTTGATAATAGATGTTGCAGAAAACGGATTTATTGTAAGAGAAAATAAACGTGAGTACATTGGTAAAATTTGGGCTTTTGAGAGTGCTGAATCATTAGCAGGCTTCATTAGAGAGTGGGGCGATGGGAATACGAAAGTTAAAGTCGGTATTGAAGAAAGTAGGCCAAAATCAAAACCAAATACAGACCACACGCCTCAAATCACAACAATATGTGATAACACATAACCCAAAGCTTAGTTGTGCGCAGCGCAGCAAGCATCAAATATAGCGCATTGTTAGTATTTTGAGTTAATGAACATGATTAAGCATTTAGATTTATTTACGGGGATCGGCGGATTTACATTGGCCGCCCAATTTTCTGGGATCAAAACGGTAGCTCAGTGTGAAATCGATAGTGA
>Ga0206126_10003703_pt1 | contig 15326 bp, 9 predicted proteins | sample Helgoland_Spring_5_FD_148621 | JGI IMG/M metagenome (GOLD analysis project Ga0206126, IMG submission 148621) | Pelagic subsurface seawater microbial communities from Kabeltonne, Helgoland, North Sea - Helgoland_Spring_Bloom_20160412_1 | ecosystem: Environmental > Aquatic > Marine > Epipelagic ...
GCCATATCGTGCCTGTGTCGTATTGGCTGATATTCGATGGGATGCCCACTGAGAGTTTCCTAACAGGGATCGCCACACTGATTGTAGCGGGATTGGTGATTGGAGCCGTGCTCGGTGCCCTGTTCCCGCGGTTCTTCGGCTTTGTTTTTGAGATCTTCATAGACGATGTCTGAGCTGAATACCTATGGGGGCTGTTCTGTTTGCCATCATCGTGCCAGTATCGTACCAGTATTGTACTGGCTGATATTCGACAGTATCCCCACTGAGAGTTTGCTGAGAGAGATATACCCAAACGGGGGGGTGGACAAAATCATCAGACTTGGCCAATATAAAAGATGATCATGAAAGAGTTTCTATTAGGTGTTTAGGTGAGGGGTATGAAAAAACGTCACCCTGAAAAAATTCTGTTTGTTGTATGTATTTTAATCGCCCTGGCGATCTCACCAGACTTGGCCAATATAAAAGATGATCATGAAAGAGTTTCTATTAGGTGTTTACGTGAGGGGTATGAAAAAACGTCACCCTGGAAAAATTCTGTTTGTTGTATGTATTTTAATCGCCCTGGCGATCATATTTAGCAAGTCCGGTCAGGTTGCCCTTCAGGAAAAAGAAAAGAAAGAACTCGTCAAGCTGTCCGGGGCAAATCCTGTGGTGGATGCTGCGGGTCATGAGCAGACGCGATCAACGAGAGCCAGTCCCAAGGTTAGCAAATTAAGAGAGCAGGCAATCCAGGCTGCAAAAGATGAGCTCTTAGAGAATGAAGCACGCAAGCGTACTCTCAGCTCGACGCTGAGTGCAGAGGTCGGCAAGGGCGAGGTGCTGGTCACGGGCGGATACCAGACAGCTGATGGCAACTTTCACTATACGATGCTTCGACCGGAGTTGGTGCAATCGGCCGACGGTAGCAAGGCTATTAAAATGAGCCCCACGCAATATGCCCTGCCCCCGGAAGTCGTGCAGAAGCTCGGTTTGGATTCTTTGAGCACGCCAGAAGACCACAAGCTGCAGCATGGGGAGGTGTGGTCAGCTCAGGCCCTGGAAGATTTCATTAGTGGTGTTAGGAGAGATAACAAAAACATCACTATAATGAGTTGGCCAACCATAATAATGAACGAGCCATCGGATGCAGCTACAGTCAGGTTGGATCCACCAGGCCATAAAGGCGCAGACAAATCACCGTTCGGATTCTATATGAGCATGACTTCCCAGATGACAGAGGACGATGCGGCTTTTGATATCGATTTGAATGTGGAGTTTCCCAAGGGTTCCAAAGCCTTCGCCGAATCTGGAGAAGTCGGGCCCTAGCGGCTGGTCTTTCAAGGCAGTCGCCCCAATCATTTGGCTAGTCTGCGGATAGCTCCGCGCGCTTTCGATACTTGCTAGGAGAGAGCCCGGTGGCCGTCTTAAAATAACGGGAAAAATAAAAGGGGCTCTCGAAGCCGGAGGACTGTGCGATGTCGTTAACACTCAGACTGGAGTTATCCAGCAGCTGCTTGGCATTGCGTAGCTTGGCCGCCAGTTGGTATTGGTGTGGTGCCAGGCCGGTGTAGTGTTTAAAATGCCTGCGAAAGCTTGAGTAGCTTTGGCCCATGGATTCGGCGTAGGCCTCGAAATCAATGGGCTCCTTAAAATGTTCCGCGATATGCAGGCAGGCTGACTCGATGTCGTCATTGATGGCGGAGTCGGCTTGGCTGGCAACATGGAGACGGGTGATGATTTCTTGCGCGGTGATGGCCATGATGCGGCGAAATCCAGCCGTGCCAGATTGGGAAGTCGTGCGCAGCTTTTCAAATAGGCCGAACAGCTCGGATTGAATACCCAGCTGAAGTATGGGATGTGCTGGATCGAAGTAGTGCTCCATGATGCGACGAGCCATATCCCCGTTAAAGCCAAACCAATGTTCATTCCAACCGGTTTCCGGGTCCGGGCTGTACTTATGGCGAACACCCGGGAAGATCAGGAAAGCCATGCCTTTACTGATCTCAATAGTACCGGTGATGCTCGACCAAAAAGTGCCTCGGCCGCGGGTGATATAAACAAGCTGATATTCGTCCAGAAGTCTACCCTTCGTGCTGGTGAATGAGAATTCTGTTGGGTGTTGCCAAGGGGGATAGGGCATGCCGGGTTCGATATGTGTCCAGCCAAAGTCGGTGATAGAGAAGCCAATCACCTGGTCATACTGACTAGGCGGCAGATATTGAAAAAAGCCTTCGGGTTGCTCGGCTTGCATGGCTTCGGGCATTAATCTGAGGATTTACGGTTTGATCAGAATGTGCAAAAAGAGATCAATATGTGCATTGATCCCACGGGCGTCGTTTGTCTGCTTCTGTGTTTTACTTGAGGGGATTATCAGGTGAGTCTGAAAGAAGAAAGATTGTAAAAGCCCGTGCTTGATAGACTTACCTATGGTAAATCCTCGCCTCTTTGTCGAATCAAATTTTGAGCTTTATGTGGGCGCTGGCTTTTTGAGAGCGCAAATGCAAAGGCTGAGCAGCTCTTATTGTCTCTGATCATTATGTGCATTTAAGGCTGAAATCACCTGTGCAATCTAAGCTCCGATATTTTAGGGTTTGGTGTTCCCGTGTCGGCTTTGGCCGCTATCTGGAGCTTTGGCCGCTATCTGGAGCTTTGGCCGCTGTTTGGATTGCAGCCTGCCTTCGGGGCTCTTCATGCCAATAAACACGGAAATAAAAGAAAGGTAATTTGCGTATGATAGTCACAACTCTGGCCTTGCTGCCAGACAACTGACAAATACAGTGAAGTAATTAGCACCCATGAATGTACCGAAAGCCCCAATCATCATCTCACAAATTTTCCTTATTAGCGCACTGATTGCCTTGCTCTCACTCGCTGCTGCGCCATTTGCTATCGCTGATGCCGCAAGTAATCTGCCTACGCCACCAGAGGTTTGGAAAAATTACGACCCAGATGCTGGGGACTACAAGGAGGAGATCATTCGTGAGGAGACCAAGGATGGAGTCTATTACAAAGACGCCTACATCTCTGCCTACATCAATGGTGAAGAGGTGCGTGTTTTCTGTAAATACGCGGTTAAAGCGGGGGCGAAAAAAGCACCTGGCCTGATGAATGTGCATGGCTGGATGAGTGGGCCCGCTATCGATATGAAGTATGTCAACGATGGCTGGGCGGTGATGTCGCATGACTATTCAGGAATCACTAAGCGCCCTCACCACACCAAGTATCCAGAGGCCATGGGGCACGGGCACATGGAGGCCAAAAAGATGGGCTATAGTCTTATTTACGATCGCATGCCGGACGGTAGCCAGCTGACGGATCCGACAGCGACCTCGCATTACCTTTGGAATGCGGTTCAGCGCCGAGCACTCAGCTACCTGCTCGCCCAGAAGGAAGTCGATGCCGAGCGCATCGGAGCCAAAGGCTATTCCTATGGTGGCACGATCATGTGGAATCTGGGCATGGACCCAAGAGTCAAAGCTATTGTTGCATACTTCGGCATTGGTTGGATCACCTATTACCGCGATCGTGCGGTATGGATGTATAACAATCCCTACCAAGCACCGGAGCAATCATCGGGTCAGAAACTGTTTTTGTCCGCCGTTGCCCCGCAGGCACACGCACCACACATTACTGCGGCTAGTTTGTGGCTCAATGGCTCCAATGACCACCACGGTGGGCATGAGCGTGCCGGCCAGACCTTTGAGCTCTTTAAGTCGAGTGTGCCGTGGGATTTTGCCGTCCAAGCACGTGGGCATCACAACACCGAGAAGCTGGGGGACAACTGCAAGCTGTGGCTGGAGAAGCATGTGCTTGGTAAAGACCACTTCTGGCCAGCGCGCCCTCAGTCAAAAATAGTTCTCGGCTCAGATGGCGTGCCCGAGCTGCACCTAACACCTACTCATGCTGATCAAATCAAAGAGCTTCAAATTTATCAATGCCTCGGAGAAGCTAACAACATCGCACGCTACTGGCGTGATGTAAAATCCGTGCGCAATGGGGATACCTGGATCGCTAAATTGCCAGTCATGAATGTCGATGATTATGTCTTCTCCTACGCGAACATTCGCTATCAGAATGATTGTGTCGTCTCATCGGACTTTGAGGCCGTGATCCCCTCCAAGCTGGGTGATGCCATCGCCACAGATGCTAAAACCAATGAACTTCCTGGTGGAGCTGACAAGTGGAAACATAGTGCCCCTGCTGAGGGTGTCGGTGGCATCAGTGGTTTTCGCCCGATCGATAATCGCCGAGGTACGAGCAGCAGCCAATTCAGCGACCCCAAGTATAAGGCCCCCCGTGGTGCTAGCCTGAGCTTCAAGTTCTACTGCACCCAGCCTCAAAAGCTCACCATGAGCGCGAACAAGGGTTACTCAACAGAGCTCGATATCACGGCTTCCAATGAGTGGCAAAACATGACCATTCCGGCGAACGAGATAAGGAATAACGGCGTGTCACTTAGCGACTGGTCAGTTGTTGGCACCATCGGCATTAAACCCAAGTCCGGTGCAGACATCACCAAGGTCGTTTTTGCCGAATTCAAGTGGGTGATTCCCGAGCTCAAACCTGATGCCCAAGGGCGCTACTATTTGACCCCGGCGATGGCTGGCGAAGTCGATAGCTTTTGGCAGGTGATGCAGGATAAGTCCGTTGAGGGGAAAGAGAAAATCCGTGTTGGTGGCAGGACCTACGATCGCGGCCTAGGTGTCCACGCACCCTCGAAAATGGTCTTCCCACTGGAGGGCAAATACAAGACCCTCCATATCGTCCCCGGCACGGAGAGAGGTGGGCTTGTTGAGATGAAAATCCTCGTGGATGATAAGGAGGTGTTCACCACCGGAAAAATCCCAAGTTCCTCTTACCAAACAAAAGCTCTTGATATTCCATTAACAAACGCCAAAAAATTTACCCTGATCGTCACCGATGGTGGCAATGGTGGGGGAGGCGATCACGCCAGCTGGGCGGATGCTTATTTGACAAAGTAACACACAAAAATGAACATGATGATAAGATTGAAAAACTTGCCCGTCTGCTTACCTGTTATTACGGGCATCGCGCTTGCGTTGAGCACTTCTATTGCCGCCACGGCTGCACCTGACTCAAAAGCCAAGCCCAACCAGCCCAACATCGTCATCTACATGATCGACGACCTCGGCTGGAACCAGATCAGTGCGGCCAAGGCAACGATGGGCACGCACACTGCCGAGTTCCAGACACCACACCTCGAGAAACTTGCCAAGAACGGTCTCAGCTTCACTCACGCTTACATGCAGCCGAACTGTGCGCCCTCCAGGGCGGCGGTGCTCTCTGGCCAGTACCCGGCACGGGTCAACAACGGGGTCTATGTCGTGGGTAACCTGAACCGAAATAAGGCACCCGGTATTTCCAAGCAAGAGGCAAAATTCAAAGGTCCAGAGCAGAGTCAGGATGTTGCGGCTGCGGGGGTCACCATTGCTGAGGCGATGAAGAAAAATGGCTACGCCACCGCTCACATTGGCAAGTACCACGCCGGCGGGCATGAAGGCGGTGACGCCACCCTGCCGGAGAACCAGGGGTTTGACATCAACATCGGCGGCTACAAGCAGGGCCACCAGCCGGTGTGCTTTGCGGTGGAGAAAAAGAGCAAGTGGAGCTTTCCCGGCCTCGCCCGCGGTGACCTCGATCGTTTTGCTAAACCCTACACCGAGGCATACACTAACAAAAACGGCATTCCTGCCAGCCAAGTGGGTAAAGCCAAACACGTCTGTGATGCCCTCGCCGATGCCATGGAGGAAACCGTGGGCAAGCTCCATGCCAAAGGCAAACCATTCTACTTGCAGCTGCACGCCTACGCCGTGCACGGCCCAGTGATCTCCCGCCCTGATCTGAAAGAAGAGGCGAAAAAACGCTCGCCTAACAAAAAGAAAAACAAGGCCGAGCTCGCTGGCTTCATCACTGGCATGGATCAGACTCTCGGGCGTTTGGTTAAGACGCTCGACGACCCCAATGGCGATGGTGACACCAGCGACAGCCTGAGCAAAAACACCATCATCATCTTTACCTCGGACAACGGCGGCACCCACTTCGATAACAACCCGCTGAGCGGTGTCAAAGGCATGTTCACCGAGGGCGGCATTCGCGTGCCCTTCATCGCCTCCTGGCCCGGGGTGATCCCCGCTAACACCGTTACAGACCGCATGGTGCACGGTATTGATCTCTACCCCACCTGCTTGGAGCTGGCGGGAAACAAATGGCAGCCATCGAAAGACATTCATCCGCTCGATGGTGAGTCCTTTGCCAAGGTACTTCGTAAGCCGGATCTGAAGGGTAAACGCAGCCCCATTTTCTACCTCTTCCCTGGCTACATGGACGTGCGCGCTCAGCCCTGCGTGGTGGTTGTTGATGAGGTTGAGGGTAAGCGCTACAAGCTACTCTACTTTTACGAAGCCGATGCTTGGAAGCTTTACAATATCAGCGATGATATCGGGGAAGAAAACAACCTGATCGGCAGCAAACCAAAACTGGCCTCCCAATTATCCAAAAAGATCAACGCCTGGCTCAGCCAGAAGCACTCCACCTGGAAGCCGAAGTATCCGATCATTAAAAAAAGCGGCGAGTCCGCTGGCCCGCCGCCTGTATTGTAATTGATATTTGCATGACCAAAGACACACAGGAATTCATCGATCAGCTGCGCGCAGGACAACTGCAGCAGTTGTTTGACTATCTGCCAGGCATTTATTTCGTGGTGAAAAACCGCCATGGTCGGGTGGTGATGGCCAACGAGCTGGCGGTTCGTCTTTGTGGTTTTGAGCACGAGGATGAGATGGTCGGCAAGCTGGATCACGATATTTTCTCAGCAGATCGGGCCGATGCCTATGTAGAAGATGATCGGCGCGTTTTTGAAACTGGGGAAAGCGTTTTGGACCGCGTTGAATTAGCCCCTGACCCGAACAATTCGATCAACTGGTTTGTCACCACAAAGATCCCGCTTTACTCACACGGCGGGCAAGTGATTGGCCTGGCCTGCATTGCGCGCAGCATGGACGATGCCTCTGAAAAGCTGCGCCCCTACATGGAGATGAACGAGGTGCTTGAACACGTTCGTGCGCACTATGCCGAGCCCATCAAAATCGAGGACCTGGCAGCCGTGGCGCACCTCTCGCCGAGCCAGTTCGAGCGGCGCTTCAAGAAGGTGTTCCAGATTTCACCGAGCCAGCACATCCTCAACGTGCGCATACGTGCGGTTTGCAACCTGCTCTCCGGCACCAACGACACCATCGCGTCCATTGCTATTGATTGCGGTTTTTATGACCACAGCCACCTCAGCCGCAGCTTTCATAAAGCGGTAGGCATCTCGCCAAGCGAATTCCGCAGCCAAGGTCTTAAGAATCCGTAGTGATTTCATTCATTGGTTGCCATGGGTGAAATCCAGCCCCATCTAAAAGGATGGTAGACCGTCGGGCTGGATATGCTACCATCACCTAGAGAGATCACCTAAAGAGTTTGGAAAAAGAGGTTTTTCTGACAATTTCACAGTCAAGCCAGCGTAACAGAATAGCGATGCGAATTTCAGGATCATACAGGGCTTATTGCCTTACACTTGCAGCCACGGCAGGTATAGCCGGCACCGGCTTTATCGGTGGCAGCCGAGCTGCTGAGCAGGAGCCGCTGAACTTCAGCCGCGACATCCGCCCGATCCTCTCGGCGAAGTGCTTTGCCTGTCATGGGCCCGATTCTCAGGACCGTGATGCAGACTACCGCATGGACACCAAGGAAGGTGCCTTTGCCGATCTTGGTGGTTATCATGCCATTATCCCGGGGGATCCTGAAAATAGCGAGATCATCAAGCGCGTCATCAGCGATGATGAGGACAAGCTGATGCCGCCGCCCAAGCACAAAAAACCGATCACGCCGGAGGAAATCGCCTTGCTCAAAAGGTGGATTGCGGAGGGAGCCCCCTACACCGGGCACTGGGCCTATGAGCCAGTTAAACGACCTGAGATCCCCAAGGAGACTGCTCTCTCCGGCAGTGACAATCCCATTGATCAATTCATCGGGACACGGCTGCAGCAAAAAGGCATGGGCTTTTCGCCACCCGCATCTCCGGAGACCTTGGTGCGTCGCCTCCATCTTGATCTCACCGGTACTCCACCCAGCTTGGAGGAAGTTGATGCCTTTGTGGCCGACCCTGAGACGAGTTACAACGCTACCATCGACAGGTTATTGGGTAGTGACGCCTTTGCTGAGCGTCTGACCCTAGACTGGCTGGACGTGGCACGCTACGCCGACACCAATGGCTATTCGGTGGATGACCACCGTGAGATGTGGGCATGGCGGGACTGGGTGATCCAGGCGTTCAAAAACAACATGCCTTATGACCAGTTCATCCGTGAGCAGGTAGCAGGGGATCTGATGCCGGAGGCTAGCGTGCAGCAGAAGGTGGCCACTGGTTTCCTGCGCAACAGCATGAACACCCACGAGGGCGGCATCATCGCAGAGGAGTATCGGGTTTCTGCCATCGCGGACAAGATCGACACCGTCAGCAGCGCGTTTCTAGGACTCACTGTGAAGTGCGCCCAGTGTCACGATCACAAATACGATCCGATCTCACAAAAAGACTACTACCGCTTCTTTGCCTTCTTTAACCACTCTAGCGAACCCGGTCTAGGGGCGGGTGGTGGTGGCAACACCGACCCAGTCATTGAGGTGGAGCCCTTCCTGCAGGACAAGAATGCCTTCAAGGCCGATTGTCAGCAACGCATCGATATGCTCGAGCAGCACCGGCTCTTCCCTGAGATTTACCTCGGTAAGGCCCGCAAGCAGTGGGAGGGTTCCATCCTTGCAAAACCCGAGACCCTCAAGGGCGTCGGCTCCGACTTCCCAGTGCAGACTGCAGCCCAGCTTAACGAGCAGTTCGCCAAAAATCCCAAGCTCAAGGGGCAAAACCCGAGGCAGAACCCATCCTGGATTTGGGTTAACAAGGAAGGCAAGGGCCATACCTTCACTCATTTCCGCAAGAGCTTCAAGCTCGCCAAAGTACCCAAGTCGGTTCAGCTCTTCATCAGCTGTGATAACGAAGCCGCAGTCTGGATCAACGGTCACGCGGTGCAGGGTAATAAGGACTGGCGTGAGCCCACCGTGATCAATATCACTGGTCGGCTCAAGAAAGGGAACAATCTCATCGCCATCAAGGGAACGGACTGGGAGTTTGGAGCTGGGCTTGCGGCCCTGTTTGCTTACATGCATTCCTCGGACGGCAATCACATCGTCACGGACGGCAGCTGGCAGGCCTCGGCCAAGGCATCCGGGAATTGGCAGAAGAAAGCCACGGTGGCCGGCTTCACCCCGGCGGCAGTCGTGCAGCCCCTAGGCTCCGGGCCATGGGGAGACGTGTTGGACAGATACCAGCGGCTCAGGCCGAAGAACCTGGAGCCCATCCTCGCCGAGCTGAGGAAACCGGACCATCTGCGTCACCCCGCCAAGCAAAGGCAAATCATCAACAGCTTTGGTATGGATAACGCGGAGATGAGATTGCTCTCAATCAACATCAACAAAGAAATTGAAGTGCTCAAGCGTACCATGTTCCATGGCAAAACTAGTGTCATGATCATGGATGAAGGCAAGCCGGACCGTAAGACCCACATCCTCGACCGTGGCGAGTATGGCAAACCACTTGAGGAGGTTACTGGCGGAGTGCCCGCTTCCCTCGGCGAGCTGCCGGAGGGCATCAAACCTAACCGTCTCGCTCTTGCCAACTGGTTGACGGACGCTTCCAATCCGCTCACTGCACGGGTCATCGTCAATCGCTACTGGCAGATGATTTTTGGCACCGGTATTGTCAAAACCGCAGAGGACTTTGGCTCCCAAGGTGAGTGGCCATCCCACCCGGAGTTGATTGACTGGCTGGCTGCCGAGTTTGTTGCCAGCGGCTGGGACCTGCGCAAGCTCGTCAAGCTCATGCTTAGCTCACAGACCTACCGCCAATCATCACGCACCACCGCAGAGCTTCAAGAGCAAGACCCCTACAACCGCCTGCTGGCACGGGCCCCCAGGTTCCGTTTGTCCGCCGAGCATGTGCGTGACAACGCGCTTGCCATTGGTGGCCTGCTCAATCCGAGGGTGGGTGGACCAAGTTCCTACCCAGTACAACCGCACGGCCTGTGGAAGCAGATCAGCTTTTATGCCCACGGCCGCTGGACAGCCTCGCAGTTTTATCCAGACAACAATAACGATGGCTACCGGCGCAGTATGTATCACTTTTGGAAGCGCACCCTGGCACCGCCGATGATGACCACCTTTGACGCGGTCAATCGTGAGACCTGTTCCGCACGCCGCTCGCTCACCAATACACCACTGCAGTCGCTCGCCTTACTCAATGCTCCACAATACAGTGAGGCCGCCTATGGGCTTGCCCAGCGCATGATCAAGGCAGGTAACGAGCTCGATGGGCAGATTGAACAAGGCTTCCGCCTTGCCACCGCGCGCCAGCCCTCAAGTAAGGAACTGGAGCTTCTCAAGTCATCATACGAAGAGCAGGTCATCTACTTCGGCGAGTCGCCGGATAAGCGGGACGGTTACCTGAGCTATGGCCGAGCTCCTCTGGCCCAGTTTACCAAGATGAGTGATGATCAGAAAAACAAAACCGCGGCCCTGACCGCAGTGGCCGCACTCATTCTCAATCTGGATGAAACCATCACCCGTGAATAATTTCTCAGCAGCTTCTTTCTAACTAACGATCAGCATCCCAATGAACATAGAGGACTATAAAAACTTCAACCGCGAGATCAGCCGCCGCACTTTTTTGCAACGCTCTTACGGAGGGCTGGGTGGTATTGCCCTGGGATCTTTGTTGGGTTCAAACAAGCTCTTTGGAGCCGCCAAGTCAGGAGCGGGGGCGCAGTACAGCGGGCTCGGCCAGCCAGGTTTGCCGCATTTTCCACCCAAGGCCAAACGTGTTATTTACCTGTTTATGTCAGGCGGCCCGTCCCACATTGACCTGTTTGACTACAAGCCGGAGCTCAAAAAACGGCAAGGTGACGACTTGCCCGATAGCGTCCGTGGCGAGCAGCGCCTCACCGGCATGACCGCCAACCAGAAGAACTTCCCAATGTTTGGCTCCCTCGGGAACTTCGCCCAGCATGGTAAGAGCGGCACCTGGATGAGTGACCTCTTGCCCTACACCTCACAGGTTGTTGATGATATCGCCGTGGTGCGCTCCATGCACACCGAGGCCATCAATCACGACCCGGGTATCACCCTGATCAACACTGGCTCACAAATCCCCGGCCAGCCTAGTGCCGGCGCCTGGGCAAGCTACGGACTGGGAAGTAGTAACCAGAACATGCCATCCTACGTGGTGCTTCTCTCTCAGGGAAATGGTAAGAATCCTGGTCAGCCGATTTTCTCCCGTCTCTGGGGTAGTGGTTTCCTGCCCTCCAGTCATCAGGGCGTTATGCTGCGCAGTGGTGATGATCCTGTGCTTTACTTGAACAACCCTCCCGGTATCACTCGAGAGAATCGCCGTGCCCAGCTTGACAAAATTGCGGCGATCAATGAGATGAAGTATGCCCATCAAGGTGACCCTGAGATTGCCACCCGTATTTCCCAGTATGAGATGGCCTTCCGCATGCAGGCTGCCGCTCCGGAAATCGCCGACCTCTCAGACGAACCGCAGAGCACTTTTGACCTCTATGGTGAGGATGCCAGAGAGCCCGGCACCTTTGCCTATAACTGCCTACTCTCTCGCCGTATGGCAGAGCGCGGCGTGCGCTTTTCTCAGCTCTTTCACCGTGGCTGGGACCAGCATGGTCAGCTGGATAAAAACCTGCGTGCCCAGTGCAAGGACACCGACCAGGCCTCGGCCGCTTTGGTGACCGATCTTAAGCAACGCGGCATGCTCGATGACACCCTGGTGATCTGGGGGGGCGAGTTTGGCCGTACTGCATACAGCCAGGGATCTCTCGGCAGCGGGCGTGACCACCATGGCCGCTGCTTCAGCATGTGGCTGGCAGGTGGCGGCATTAAAGGGGGAACAACCTACGGCGAGACCGATGACTTCTCCTACAACATCACCAAGGACCCGGTGCACATCCGCGACCTCAACGCCACGATGCTCCACTGTCTGGGCATCGACCACGAACGTTTCAGCTTCCCCTTCCAAGGACTCGACCAACGCCTTACTGGTGTTGAACACGCTCACGTGGTCAAAGGAGTGCTGGGCTAGCCCCGACTTAGTCGGGGCTTAAAAAGCAGAAAGCAGAAATGAGCCGCCGTTGGCGGCAGTTCAAGTTGAGAGTTCGAGTTGCGAGTGCGTGGCCTGTGAACTCATCGTGCTGGCATCCTTCATCATTCATCAAAAATCCGCCATCAGCCCGCTCAGGGCCAGCGACCGCTCATGTTGGGGCACGGCAATCAACCAAGAACGAGGAACAGCCGCGCAGCGGCGATCGCTTGACAAAAAAGTGACACTTTGCCAAAAGGTATCATGAACAAATTCTGGTATGGTGCTGGCGCATTGATTGTGATCTTGGCCTTTGCTTACGCCTTGCTTTCGCCCGGCGAGGACGAGCAGCAGGAGCAAGCATCAGCAGAGGTAAACCAACGAACTCCGCAGGCGGGCACGGCAGCTGGCGAGGAAGAGCCACTTGCGGCCCGATCAAGCCAACGCACCAACACGGCAGGCAAGGAACCCAAGTCAAAGACCGAGGCTGAGACAAAGGCTCAAGCCGAGCAAGCAGCGGCCAAGCTCGTCCGCAACCTTGCTGTGCAAGCTAACACTCCCAAGTCTCTCCAGCAGCACCTTGATAAGTTGGGTTTAACGCTGGAGGATGTGCCGATCCAGTCACCGGCGCGGCCCTATGGTATGGATATCATCGCGCCAGCACTGGACACGGCGGATGACAAGCGGCGCACGAGTTTTGTTAGTAAGGCCTTGCCGGAGATCAACGCCTTCCTCGAGGATAGCTTCAAGGACCGCCCCAACATTGATGCCAACTCGGAGAACCTGACGCTGGAGGATCTGTTGCTGGAGGAGACCGCCAATGTGCGCGTTTACTTCATCAAGGAGGGCACGGTGTTCCATAACACCCTGGGAATGGTCCGGGATGACACTGACCAGATCATCTTTCCCGACGCCTCCTCGAGGAGGTCCTATTTCCGTGATGCCGAGACCCGGGATGAGTTCACCAGCCCAGAAGTGCCGCTGATGCCAGGTGACTATGTTGACCTTGGTGTCATGCAGAAGGGAGAGCTGCTCGACTTCTTCCTGATCAAGGACGGGGCCAGGATTGAGCAAGCCAATCAGGAGGGTAACCAGCAAGGGAACCAAGAAGTCGATGGGCCCACCCAGGAGAAGAAAGAGCCCGATATCTACTGGGTTGACCCCGAAAGCAATGCCGACAAGAGCCACCACGTCAAGTACCACGGCATGTACGACGAAAACATCATGATCATCGGCTTTGAGGATTTACCAGGTGGCGGTGACCGTGACTTCAATGACCTGGTCATCGCCGTGGAGCTGACGGCTCCGTGAGGCGCTAGCCCTGTGCGGGCTGATGGCGGATTTCTGATGAATGATAGCCGCTTCGCGGCAGTTGAAGTTTAAGTTGGTAGGCGCGTTGCGGCTGCGCCGCAAGCGCAGCTGATGAGCGATTAGGGATGAGCGATGAGCGACCGCTCATGCTGGGCACGGCGACCAACCAAGAACCAAGAACCAAGAACCAAGAACTGCCACCTTTCCTGATAAAAGTCTGGTCGTGGTGGCGTAATCTCTCTCATGATGTCTTCTATGATTCCTTATCTCCGATTCCCACTACTGGCACTTGGCTGTGCCGTTTCTTTTCTCACTCAGGCTGCTCCTGCTGTTTCAGCTGCTGATGACACCCAAAAAGCCGCTGTAGAAGTCAATATCTGGCCGGAAGGCACTCAAGGAGTTGATAGTTCCAAAACAGTGGAACGAAATCCGGGGAGGCCTTCCTTGCTGACCAAGATCCATTGCCCGAAGCTCAGCGTTTATCCTGCTGCCGTGCCAGCAGCCAACTCCGCCACCGTGACCACCGCGGCCATGATCATCTGCCCAGGTGGGGGCTACGCGGCCCAGGCCGCCCAGCACGAGGGGCATGATGTGGCGAAATACTTCAGTGAGCGGGGTATTACCTGCTTTGTGCTCCAGTATCGCCTGCCTGCCCGGGACAAGTCGCGCTTTCTCCACCCCGTGCCGGTCAGTGACGCGCTGCGTGCCATCCAGTACGTGCGCCACCACGCCGGCAAATACGGTGTTAACCCCGCCAAGGTTGGCATTCTGGGTTTCTCTGCCGGCGGTCACCTGACCGGCTCCGCCGCCACCCTTTACGCCAAGTGTGTTGCTGGGGAGGATGCCATTGCAAAGGTCTCGGCGCGTCCCGACTTCGCCGTGCTTGGCTACCCCGTTATTACCAGTGATCCCAAGTTCCAACACCGCTGCATCGCTTCTCTGCTACCCACGGGGGCGAGCCAGCAGCAGCTTGATGCCATTTCTTGTGATCGCAACGTCAGCGCGGACACGCCTCCTTGCTTTTTCTTCCACGCCAAGGATGACAAGGGCGTGGTGCCTAAGAACAGCATGCTCATGCACCAGGCTCTGAAAAAAGCGGGTGTCACCACCGAGCTCAAGCTCTATGAAAAAGGCGGCCACGGCTTCGGCCTCGGGCGCAATGGCGCGGATTCCTGCCAATGGCCAGAGGATCTGCTCGTCTGGCTCAAGCACATTAGAGTGCTTTAGCCAGACCGGCAGGAATATTGAATAGTGAATAGTGAATTCCAGTATGAGGGGTTCACTGGTCGCCTAGGGTTGCGATTTAAAGGGGTATTTAAGGGCTTTTTATTATCCTGAACCCTTTATTATTATAAAAAACAAACTTATTGATGGTTTTTTTATTGTAAAAAAGTCAAAATAGGATAGATTAAACATTACACGCTTATTTTCTCCTCACAAAAAAGACCTGTAAGTTAAAGAATGTTTCTAACACATAACTCTATCAGGCTTAATTATATCATATAATCATGAAAGCCAATACCAACTCCCTCACACGCCATCAAACGTCACACAATCACCCACGCAACAGTTTGCCACTTCTGGCAGCGGGATGTTTTGCCTTGATGGGACATAGCGTCCATGCGGCCACAACCTTCACCGGCGCCGTTGACAACACCTGGGAAACTGGGGGCAACTGGTCTGCCGGCTTGCCTGATGCAGCTGACGATGTCGTTTTCGACACCGCTGCCACGCTAACGAGCACCTCTACAATAAGGAGACTCCTTCTCGACGGTGCAGGAGATATTCTCACCATTAATGCGGGTGGAGATCTCACCGGGGCCGCTAGTAAAGGTTTTAT
>Ga0206126_10003704_pt1 | contig 15324 bp, 15 predicted proteins | sample Helgoland_Spring_5_FD_148621 | JGI IMG/M metagenome (GOLD analysis project Ga0206126, IMG submission 148621) | Pelagic subsurface seawater microbial communities from Kabeltonne, Helgoland, North Sea - Helgoland_Spring_Bloom_20160412_1 | ecosystem: Environmental > Aquatic > Marine > Epipelagic ...
GAAAATACACGCCATTGATTAGTGAATTCTTTAAATTCTGGGAAAGGTCGGTTCTTTATTCGTTTTACGAGGTCTTTCCATTGTTTTTCATAACTATCCGTCAACCCATAACCATCAAAATATCCTGTTTTTAAGGGCTCTGTACGTTCGAATGTTTTGAACATTTATTCATAAGTTCTATTCATATATACTGCCAATAACTGTTTAAAAATATACTATATATTACATAATAATTTTATAATAATGTTGTTATTTACTATTTTTAATGCGTTTTCTGTTTATTTCGCATCACAGATGCTTAAAATGTCACCATTTGTATCAGGAACTTACGATGAAACACCATTTTCGTTAATTTACAACGCGCTATATGGTATATTGGTAGTTTTGGGACTGCACCAATTGAATAATATCAAAATAGTAGATCAAAAAATATTGTACACGACTTGTTGCCATGTGAGTGCAATCGCATTTGCACTCGCTGGTGAAATACCTTTCTTGAAACATTTTGTACTTACCCGTGGTTTTTGGAAACGTTTACCAGTGGAAGGTAAAATCGTTATCTCTTCGGTTGCTATTCTACTTTTGATAATGGTGTTCTTACAAGGTCGACTCGCATATCATAAGAAAAGATGCTGCAAACAATTTTTTCCGCTGATTTTGTTAGGAACCACCTGGTTTATATTATGGTCCATAGTTATTGATGAAAACGTTTCATTTAATATACATGTACACCATGCATTGTTCGCTGGTTTATTTTCATGCTGGTTTCACGATTTCACATCTAAAATGGATATAATTATGCACGCTATTTTGATTGGAATAGTTATTGAAGGCATTGACTTTTATGGTATTGCCGAATTGTGCTTATTCATGATTAAAAACACTTCACCAATAACAGTGACTGGATTTGTATACGCCTGGCTATTTGCAATTGTAGGACTATTGTATACTATTATTAAAAAAAAGAAAAAATTTTCGGAAATGGAAGTAACAGTTGAAATTGTCCCGGTAACACATAAACAGTCAGCATTGCATCAAAAATTGAAAGACAATGGTATACAATGATCAAAATGAAAAACAATATCTACACTAAAATCATATCAATATGCACAAATAAAAGTTATATACAATGTTTTACAAATCTTATTCTATATTTTTGATATCACCCACTCTGGTTTTCATATAATCAAAAAACGCCCAGAAATCAATATGTTTTTCACCAGAAGGCATAACCGCCTTGATAAACGCCTCCGCTTGGCCATTTTTGTCTAAAGATTGATACCACGTAATTTTGGTTACAATATCTTCGATATTAACGTTATGTATTCGCTCTTCTTTCTGAGTACGGTTCTTATATTTTTCGTTTATCGAATCTATTTCATTTTTCTTATCGATAACAATTTGTGTTTTCGAAACTTGAAATTCAAGTTTTTTGGATTTTATACGACTTTGCATACGTGAAATGCAATTTTCCACATGATGTGCGGCTATATCTTCAATTTCGTCACTGGAAACACCGAGATTAGAATCTTTGTCTAATTTGTCAAATAAATTACATATTTTTTTAAATTTTTCGGAATCGTATCCGTCTGGACGAGCGTTAGCGATACCCACTTTTCTTGTTTGAGTTTGACCCATTTATAATATTTTTTGCCAGCATTTATACCTCCTCTGCCTGATTCATCTTCTCCAAATATGTCATCTCATAATCTTTCAATGTTTGGATCTCTTCTTCCGAAAAATTACTCAAATCATTCGGATTTAATCGGCCTTTCAAATGTTGGAAGGCGCTGAATAGAGCATGCGCCATGACTGTCCAACCACGATCTCCACCAGAACATTCTATATGATCAACTAAAAGTGTAGACAATGACTCAGAAACTTGTTTGGCAGAAGCTTGCAAAGATAAAAACTCGTAATTAAGCAGCGTCTCCGTTTTCCAACCTTTTGAAGTGGGTTTACACATTAAAATTTCTTTACTATTGGACATCATAATTGGTGATTTTTTATATTCGCGCATTGTTTGCTTCACTGCATTTTTACATCCCTCGTAATTTACAGTCTCCATACGCCAACATGACGTCGGGTGGCATTCATAACGCGTCCAATCGTCATTATCTGTGGTTACGTGAAACGTTTTATCGTAAAATTTTTCAAAAGGAATCCACATTTTATGAATAACTACCAACGACTGTTTTGGGAGAATCGTACAACTTGTTGTCGGTGTTTTCCATTGCACACCGTCCCATTTAAACGAATTCAGAGTTAATGTATCTAAAAAACCGACAACACTAGGATTTTCTCGCAAGAAACGAGGTGCGTCCAATAACCACTTTCCACCTACACCTGCCTTTGTACATTTGATGCCACGCTGTAACAAAAAACGTTCCATGACTTCAAACGTCCAATACCCACCCTTTTGACAGTAAGTGTCAACAGGGACTGAATTTTCCTGTGCCAAAACTGCGGCCACATTAGTCAATTCACTTTCGGATATGTTGTACAATAAATGTTCAATGGCAACGACAGCTTTTTTTGCACCTACTTTAAAGTCCGACATTTTGATGTTCGAAATGTTATTTATATACGCACAACCACGAAGATTTTCAAGTATAAATACAAGTCCAGAAAAAGTAAATGTCTGTCCATCAATTTGTTCGATATATTCCAACGGCATTGACAGAAAAAGATTTGTTGGAACTTATTTACAAATATTGGCCACATCCGAATAAACGATTGAGTAAAGTAGTGCTCAATATATTAGCAGAAAAAATCGCAACAGAACTTGTTCCGCCAAAAGAAATGCAAGCATTGAAGGACACAATTAAAAAAGTATGGAAAAAACGTAAAAAATCAGAAAAAGACGCCACGCTTGGAAAATTGTCCGATGAACAAGAACAATTATTGAAAAAGATTTTTGATAATTTTTCACGTGATGGCCTAACACTTCATACAACATTGCTTCAAAAAATTAGCATCGAGCTAAGTGTATCAACTGTCCAAATAAAAAATATATGGAAACATCGGAAATTAAGCAAACATTTTGAAGCGTTTGAAAAAAAACAAGTCGCTGGTGCAAAGTTAACACCTGAAGAGGAAGAACTGCGAGAAACGATTTGGAAAATTTGGCCTCGACATCAGCGCAATTTCAACATAGACAAAATGTATCCACTGATCAAAGCAGTATACGAGGCACCAAATTCACCAACAAGTCAAATTCCAACGCGAGAAGACGTCATCGATTTAAATAATTTTCGCGGCTTCAGCATCGATTTCAGTTCTTATGGAAATCGACTTTGTGCCGCCGCTGCCCACCAAACCGAATGGCTGTTTGACTATTACTGTGAACAAGGCGACGATATTAATGAATTTGGTGGTTATGAAAGCGCATGGAAACAAACCAAGAAGAAAGACGAAAATGGTAATACGATATATAAAAAAACTCAAGTGATCAACAAAAAAAAGGTCGTGGAAACTTCTATCGTCGATCAACGCAACGAATATAAGAAAACACCGTTAGAAATAGTGTGTCAAAGTGGTTACATACCGATATTTAACCGACTTATGTGGAAAGGTGCCGATGTGACCTTAGGTCGACCTCTTCACAGAGCTTGTGACAGAGTAAAAAATGAGATTATCGCTGAATTATTAAAAAAAGAAGAAATAAAACCACAATTAAATCAAAGATATGATTATAACGAAACAACGCCGTTGTTAGCGTACATTGATAACGCACACCCAACCCTCGATACTGTAAAGTTGTTGCTGGAAAAGGGTGCCGACCCAAATATTCAAACATTGAAATCAACATGGAAAGATGGCGAAATGACCGTTTTGATGTTATGTTGCGAAGGGACAAAGAATAGATGGCCCGCCGGTCATAAAAACATCTTTGGATTTTTAGTCCAAAATAAAGCTAAATATAAAGTTAATTTAGACGCCGTTTCACAACATAAGTTTTCTGCACTTCATTATGCTGTTAAATACAATCAATTGACTATGGTACGTCAATTACTGGAAGCTGGCGCTGACCCAAATATCAAGAACCAAGATGGACAAACTCCCCTAAATCTCGTCTTGTGTGATAAACGCCTGGCAAAAATGAAAGAATTATTCCAAAAATTCAATGCAACTGCTGAACTGGGTTCGTGTCGTTTATTTCACCATTCTGTTGAAACACGAATTAGTTTAATACGCCAACAAGTGCATCAAGAAATTGGCGAGCGTTCCGAATCACCAACAAGTGGCGAAATGAAAGAAAACGACCAATGTGTGAAATTTAGTATGAGTCAGGGTAATGCGGGAATTTGTTACATGGTATCAGTAATAACGCTGTTTCGAAATGAATATACATTGTTGAACAAATTGGAGGAATGTTTGATGGATATCGGCTCCGAAAGACAGATTATTTCTGGCCCATTATCCAAAGATGTCTTGCACGTTGCCGCTGGCGTCAATTCCGTATCAAAAGCGGTCTCAAAAGCGAAAAAAGATGGAAAAAGCGTGATATTTTTGGAAGATGGCACACACAAAGAAGATGGTTATGTCGAAATTGATTTTCCACTGACAATTATTGGCGCAAGTCGCGAGGGAACCATCGTGCATACAGATTTTAAGGTCGTTGGAGATAGTACCGAGTTTAGTTTGAAGACGATAACACTGTTCAATTCACAAACTTCAGGTGTTGAAGTAAACGACGCAGCCTCGTTTTATATCGAAAACGTGACTTTTACAGAAGGTATGCATCATGCTGTGGAGGCACTATCCAACTCGAAAGGCACATTGATAAACTGTATCGTAGAAAATTGTGGAGATTGTGTGATTTACTGTGATGGAAACGCAGTGGTTGACATTTACGGAGAAAAGACGGAATTTAAGCAGTGGGGTGAATACGGGGTTTATGGGTTGTACGCCGCCTCCTCGTCCAAAATCGTTTTGCACGCCCCTTTAACGAAACAATCTATTTTAAATAATGAATATATCGACATAGACGGCAATTTTGCGCCAAATGGTTCCAATCGCTGTGGTGGAAACATTGTGGAAGACGACAACCCGACCCCACCCAAACGCGGAAACATTGTGGAAGAAGTCAAGAGTAAATATAAAATCGTGTACGAAATGGCGGATTTTCTCACCAAAGATTATTCCAAACATGATTTTACCAAAACATGTCCTATTATACCAAAGTCGTGGCAATCTGCCGTCTCTGTAAAAGCGGGAGAAGTTGCGTTAGAAGATGTCAATGACGGTGGCGATGCAACGTCTCTAATGCTGTACATTTTGTATTCAATACAGAGTGCTTTTCCCAATATTTTCAAAGTAAATATCCGTCTAATAAAAATTAGACGGAATGAAAATCTGGACGAGATGTTTGAAAAACATTGGTTAACCTTTATAGGCAGTGATGACAATATTTCGTTGGTGCATGTGCGCTGGGTTGAAAAGATGGATGTGTGCGTTTCTGCGTTTGAGACATTAGAGTCCCCATTCCAATATCCACAAGTCCGTGGAATGTTAGTAACCGTGGGATGTGAAAATAGTGGACACGTCTTTGCTGCAACTGTCTGTGAAGACGAAGAAGACGCCAGTAAGGAAAAAGTTTTTTACTGCAATTCGTGGGGAAAGGGGTGCGTCTTGGCTTCAGAAATTGTACAAGAAATGGACAAACAAAATTGTCCTAAAATTAAATATGTACAGTATTTACTAAGAAAATAATTTTTTAAGATTCTATCACAATGTCTCATACTTCAAACCACTCACAAACCAAAAATATACAATTATCAGTGCGTTTTTGATGTTCTAATAGATTATGGAATCTCTGAAAAATTCCAAAAATCCTAACGCATGCAACACCGATATCAATGTGCCATAGGGTTTATAGTCATCTAGAAAAAAAGTTGCTGAAAAATTTTCCAAAAATCCTAGGAAAAAAATGTTAAAGTAAAACTTGACACTTATCTTGCAAATTTGTAAAATAATATGTATACACTTGATTAGACATGAAAAAATCACACACTTATTTTTTTGCTAGCAACAGTTTTTTCCTAACGCGTTAGAAGTCAGTTATATGCATGATTGTGGATAAGGTTTTCCGTCAAAGCCGTGCGCACCCCATCGTTGTAATGTATCTATATGTTGGTCGATTGGCGGCGGCGGCTGTTCTTCGGAACCGTACCACAGTACATATGAACCGTATGCATGGCCTAGCCATACACGGTCAAACTGTTCGGTGTATATATTGTAGTTGGGCTTGTTAAAACAAGGGTATTCGGCGATGCGCCATCGATGTGTTTCGTTGTTGTCGTAGCGTTGTCCGTTTTTAAACGCCAATCCTTGACGATAATATTCGATACCGACTTGGTCAAACCACATACCAAGTGTTACTTTTGTGCCTTCGCGTCGTAAAACGTGTGGTGCGGACCATGGGTGTACATGGACAATGCCATCACAATGCGTATGTACACCTGCGTGAGGCCACAATTTTGTGTATGCAATGTTGCCGGGTACTCGACAGCTATTTTCTTTGTGTTCGTATGGGATATCTTCTTCGTATGGGCGGTCGTGTTCGGCTTGTCTTGCGACACCGTTAACCCATATGGACATGGCCATATGTATGTGGTCACCTGCGACTGGTCGTGAGCCAATGGAAAGTCGCCCACTTTGTAATGTCGTCATTGGCGATTTTGCATGTCCTTGGTGTTTCCATACAACAATATGTGTGAGTGGTACATTGTATTGATTTGAAAAAATGGTTTTAATGTTGTGTATGGATATTCCGTTAATATTTAGACCGTTTGGATTATAGACAGTGGTAATCGACATGTACCATACAACTAAAAATAAAAAAGTAAAAAGAAATAGAAATACGGTGATATGTTTTTTATATTTCATTTATCATTTCAACACTACTTAAATACAAAACCCTAAACTAAACATGGGACAATCTCATATATGGTTTATGTACGCTCGTAAAGCGGATGACTATTGGCAGGACGATCCATTGTATTTGTCCGAAGAAAATGTCGACAACATTGAGTATCATATGGGCCGATTCAAACATAAATTTTTTTTGTATGGATTGAATCAATTCGAGAATGTACATAAACTATATTTATACCAGGGACGAACGCGTTACGTTAAATGTTGGCATGATGGTGATTGTTTAAAGGTAGAATTCAACAGTGCCGCTACGAAGCAGGCATGGCTGAACTCTAAACGTTCTAAAAAGGGAATAGGATTCGACAGACTATATACTGTCAAAGAAGAAAATGATTGGAACTTTGTATTTAAGAAAACGTCACTAGACTAGCTAGATTGATATCTGTGCGCCAATACATTTTGGAAATGGGCGATTTTTCAATGGTGAAGGGAATATCTTCGTCGCATGCTATTTCCACGGTGTGTTTCAAATGGACTGACTTGACCGTGGACGGTCCATTGAAAGTGCGCTGCTGTACATATTCACCAACATCTCCGCGTAAATGCAGGGTTACGTCGGTAACTTTCGAAATGTCAATGGACCATTTTCCGGGTTCGTGTTGTTCCCATGACACGGATGGGTCGGTCCAATTTATTTCAAAGAACATTGGTCCTTTTAATTGAACTCGAATGGTTTCTTCCTTACCTGCTGCGATATTCCAAGTGGCTTTGTTATACGTTGGACCGTACGATAGCAATTGGATAAATTCTTTCAGCCATTCGGATACATTTGAAGCTGTCGTTTCAATAGAACCGTGAATATTTGCTTGTTCTAAAGGTTGTAGTCTCATAGGAACTTGTGGAGTGAAAATAAACTTGGCTGGTAACCCAGTATGATTTATTATAGTTAGACGTGTATAACAATTTAAAATAGACATTGAAATTAGTTTTGTAATTTATATACTTCTACTCACTGGATGTTGCGAAGGTACTGGAAATTGCGCATGTCTTCTACAGTAACAGTGTCGCGTTTTCCAATAGATGCGACGTGTGCAGCTCCTGTGAAAATATTGGTCAATTCTTGTTCTGCTGCCGTTTGCAACGCTTTAACGGCGTCAGCGTTGAAGCGCAAACGGTCTGTCGAATATTCTGCCGCTGTCTGAGTGACAATTCTACGAAACGTAGTAGCGGGCAAAATATTGGAAGTTTGTTCGCGAAGGGCGGTGACTTCCTTTTCTGCACGACGTTGTCTACGAGTCAATTTGATGGTTGGTTTTGTGGTTGCTTTTTTGATAGTTGTTGCGGCTGACATTTTATTTTATTTCTTGTCCCTTTATACCACATTTCATTTAAATGTTGGATTATGTGCAACATTTTCTGGGTAATTCGGGCTGTGGAACCAGGCGAATTTGTTTTGGTGCTTTATTTGATATCTTCGAAACTGAGCGAGTAACTGTTCGCAAACATTTTTTAAAAAATTCTTTTATGGTGTTCGGTTCATCGTACACGGAACAACGCGTGGTTAAAATAGTCCATCCTTGTCGAATGTAAGGTTCAATCGTGTGTTTCACATCGTGTTTGCAGACAGAATTTAAATCGGATTTATTCCCCATTATGGCCACGAGCGATGGCCGAGACCTTTCTACATCCACCAAACATTGGTGCACGTTCTGCATAGCGTCAATGTTTGATACGTCATACACAATAAATACGACGTCAGAATCTCGGATATAAGAACTCGTCAGTGAACGGTATCGCTCGGCACCAGCAGTGTCCCATATTGATACAGACGCCTCTGTATCACCGATGTTTAAGGTCGTCGTGAAAAAATCAATTCCCAATGTGGACCGTACCTCATTTCGATTACTTAGAATAGAATGAATAATCGAAGTTTTCCCTACAAAATAATTACCAATAAAACTACATTTATATCGATAACGTAACATTATATATTTATTTACAAATTATATAGTCGTCTTTAAAGAGTTCCAAGCTTTTAAGGTTAAATCCACATCTTTCTCGTTTTTAACCACTATGCGGGTCCAATACTCGCAATATCGCGCCGTTAATAATGTTGATACAGAGCGTCGCTTCATAGAAAATGACCTGTTGGGTTTTTCGGTTTCATAAAATTTTAAATTGTCCATCGGATGACCATCCGCTTTGCCAATAAAACCGACACAGGAAATGTCAATGACAACAGAGTCGTCTTCCAAGCCCGGTTCCAGGGCAATCAAATCGGACACGGTTGGTGCGGAGGACCAGGGCTTGGTTCGCTTGTCCGTTATCACCACTTTGTACAGTTGTCTCTCATCAATACGACGAATAATTTCACGAGATTTCGCCATGTCCTCCGACTTGGAACGACGAATAGCGTCCAAAACTGTGTCGTCGTACTGCAAAAATCTATCTAAATCCAAAATAGACTCTTCAATGGGTAGTCCGCTACATTTCAAAGCATCGGACACCATGTAATGAATGGCAACGACTGCAGCATGACGATAAACAGTCGTGTGCAATCGATAACGAGTCTGAAACAAATTGTAAATGTCTTCGTACACCTTGTGGTGATAACAGATACAATCGTCAACCACTCTGGCCGCATTAATAATACGCATAGTGTCCGTATCAAAGCCGCCCTGAGAAAGGCCACACGCACGAGCATCGCGTTTAATGTACTCCATCTTGTCCACGTCCAAATGATTCACCTGATTTGCAACAATGTGATACAAAAAACCCTCTTGCCCTTTAGCAGGTGCAATTAACGATTGTACAAAGGCAATCTCCTCGGCAGAGTAATCAAAGGTAGATTTTTTAAGTAGTCTAGCCACAATGGCCACCGACCGCTGTTCATGATGGGCCATCGGCGAATCACTGTCCTTTAAAAAGACATCGTCAAACAAATGAGAAAAGGGACCATGACCAACGTCGTGCAAAAGACCAGCCAACTGCACCAACAAAATTTGACGCGACGTAATATTCAAGTCAGGCTGCTTTACTTGTAAATGTTTAGCCATACGACCTGCCAAATACGCGACGGAAATAGAATGCTCGAAACGCGTGTGTGTCGCTCCCAACCAGACCCAATGCGCGGTCGCCAACTGACGAAGCCGACGCAATCGCTGAAACTCTACCGTGTTTATGATATCAATAATTTCAGGACCCAGCTCATATTCACGATGAACCGGGTCAAATATTGTCGTAGGATTCAATCGACGACGTTTTGTACTCATTTTTTGATTAAAAATCAATTTGTTATTTAATTTGTTGAATATGTGTCGCATTTTCTGAAACTACAAAATTCCAATCTAAATCGACAGGTAGATTAAAAGTACGTCCTGAAAATTGTTTCCAAATCCACTCAGGGTCCAACTCACGTGTCTTGTACGAAAGTTCCAAAACTTTTGTGAAATAGTCAATTTCCGACATACCGGTACATGTGCCGTGTTTAAGCCACTCATGCTCCCAGAATTTATCGTCGGGACCACGATAATTGTGCCATTCCGCGCGCAGCTGTGGAAGTAGTGGTTTCAATCTGGAAAAAACAAAGGGCTGCTCACGACAAAACGTAGGCCAATGACCAGGCGAATATTGTGGCCATAACCCGTGAATAACAAAAGGGAATTCCTTCTCTGCATCACGACCCAGTGCCAAGTAATAAAATTGAATTGACATTTATTATTGTGTGTTACATTTTATATACTGTTTTCATTTTTCAAACACGGAATAAGTCTATTTAAGGATGACTACTCTCTTAAAATGACATCAACAAACTGCAACACATTTGGAACTTTACTTGATACATCGAATGACGTAAGAATATATACTTGTGACGACTTTAAAGGCAATATTGAAATTTACAAAGGAAAATACATGTTTTTGTTCTATACAAAAAATTTAATCGGCGCTGACGAAATGCTGTTAGAACATCCCATAGATGTATTTGACATGGACGTAGAAAATCCCACACCATCTGAAAATTACATACTATTGGATTCAAGTGAAGATATAACCTCCGTGTTGAAAAAAATACAAACCTATTAAACAGAAAATTTTTTACCGCTTTCTCGAATGTACAGCCACGCTATTTTTGTACTGTACGTTGTCATAGACACCGGCTTTTTTTTTCGTCCTGTTTTTGGAATTATCAGCGCGTAGTAGTGCATCCACGAGACAATGGGTGTATGGCCTGGTTTTTACCAATAAGAGATATGGCAAACGCCAACATGGCCGTCAAAGCGTAGCCATTGTTTTTATGAAATACATGTTTGGCACAATTTTCAAATGTAGGTGTTTCCGACAGTACGAAGACAGGAGTGTCCAAACGATGCTCTAACAGTGCTCTACTACCAACTCTCATCGTTTCGTTGCCAACGGTGACATAAAAAGAACTTAACGCGCTCGTTGTTCTCGGTACCGATAACGTAACATCTTTGGTATTATCTAAGAATTGTTTTAAAGTAGACATAGTTCTTAATTTAGAATAGACTAATAAAATTCATTCTTCTATTCTAAACTATTTACCATGACAACCTTTGTAAAAATGTCACTATGTCCATGGGAAGTATTTCTTAATGGCGACTCCGAACCGCTTTGTAAGCACGTATGCGCCACCATCGATGTCGCCGATGACGTAGAAGTCGTTGGAGCCCTGCCTTACAACGACTGTGGTGAGAGGGTAGACAGAATTGAAATTCTTCTTAAGAAAAATGGAAAAACATTTCGATACAAAATTCGTCAACAACCGGCGGAAACCGGTGAACCGTCTTTGCAAGCCTCTACGGCGCTAGCCCAATTGATTATGAACGACCCACTACTGTTGCGCGGCGTCTCCGTTTTCGAATGCTCGCCGACGTCGAGTTTCATTGTATTTCACGGTCATAATGTTGATATTTCTAAATATTTTGACGGTACCACTTTACAAACAAGTGCTGTGGTGACCGAAATTATTCGCCAAATATCTCAAGAAACAAGTGCCCAACACATTTGTAGCATTGGTATGGTCCCTATTAAGGGCGCACTCGCATTTTTAGAATGTGAGGATACCGAAGACGGTCATCGTTTCTATGAAGAAGTCAACATTCGAAAGTGGGTTTCAAAGCACAACACATCACCGTTTACCCGCGCACCAGTATCGGAAACAGACATTCGCATCAATGGAGTACATATTAGTAAGCAACCGGTGTTGCCCAAGAAACGTGCCTTTATTGTAACCGACAAAGCTGTCACTAAAAAGGCACGTACAGTCTCAAACAAACACATTTGCTGTGCGTGGGATAGGTCTGGTTCGATGCGCAGTATGGGTGCAGCACCTCTGGATGGATTAAAAAAAGTAGTACAAGACCAACAGGCCCTTGCCGTGTCTTCCGGAAATCCTACAAAAATGACTTTGTACACGTTTGACAATGAGATGGAAATTCCGGTGGATAATCAAGACATTTCAACAATTGACATTGACGAAACATGGGTAGAACCACGTGGGACAACGCGTCTGTACGACACAATTGTCACTGCGGCCACAAACTTGAAAAAAAATGTCAAAGAAGATGAATCGGCCGTATTTATTGTGATGACAGATGGTTTCGACAATGCCAGTGAAAGTAACCGAATCACAGTCAAAAATACACTCGAAACGTTACCAGACAACATCGAATGTATTTTCATGGCGGCAAATATTGGCGACGCCCAATCTGTGGGACAAACATTGGGGTTTAGAGAAGATACGTCTTTGACGTTTACACCAGATGCTTCGCAAGCCGCGTTTGAATGCATGAGCCAATCGTCTTTACGTTGTGTGTCAGGTGGAACCGCCGCTTTCACCAAATTAGAACGAGAATCGTCTGTGGGATTACCACTTCGAGCAAGAACCTTACTTTAAATCCGAAAAAACAAAGTTAAAACAAATATTAATACACATATGAACGAATAAAATGCATATTTCTTATTTAAATCCTGTTATTATTTCAATTGCTCTTTTGGCAGCATACAACATACGTTTGCATGCTTTGAATACTTATGGAAATGTGATACATGAGTTTGACCCTTGGTTTAACTATCGCGCCACACAATATCTTGATGAGCATGGACCCACCAAATTTTTCCAATGGTACGACAAAAAAGCTTGGTATCCACTAGGACGTCCGGTCGGAACCACCATCTACCCCGGAATGCAATTTGTCGCCGTTGCGCTGCACAGAGTACTCGACATGTCCCTCAATGACATTTGTTGCTACATCCCTGCCTGGTTTGGTGTACTCACAACCATGTTTGTAGGACTATTGACATACGAATGTACTAGAGATGTCAACGCAGCCACTATTTCCACGGTAATAATGGCTATTATTCCAGCACATTTAATGAGGTCGGTGGGCGGTGGTTACGACAACGAATCTGTTGCCGTAACAGCATTGTGCGCAACGTTTTATTTATGGTGCCGTTCTTTACGCAACAAGAACTCCTATTGGTATGGCATACTGACTGCAGTGGCATATTTTTGCATGGCAGCGACATGGGGCGGTTATATATTCGTTCTTAACATGATAGCCGTACACACTATCGTTTTGATGGTGATAGGACGATGTTCTTTTAAACTACATCGAGCATACACATTGTTTTACGTATTGGGAACAGGCGCGGCTACACAAATACCCATAGTTGGCATGGCACCATTAAAATCGCTTGAACAAATAAGTGCTCTGGTAGTGTTTATCATACTGCAGCTGTGGTGGTTAGAGAAAAAAATTCGTGCTTACAAAGACCCCAAAAGTCTATGGTCTCCCAAAGACATTCGTGAGCTGCGTCTCACACTAACCTCCGCGACATTAGCCTGTGTTTCAATAGTTGTGGCGATAAACTACAGAAACGGATATTTTGGTCCCATTAGCTCGAGAGTAAGAGGTCTTTTTATAAAACATACACGTACTGGCAATCCGTTAGTGGATTCGGTTGCAGAACATCGTCCTGCATCTGCGGACGCATATATGCAGTATTTGCACAACATGTTTTACTGGTACCCGGTTGGTATTATTTGTTTATGTTTTAAACGAACAGACAGCAAATTGTTTATTATCGTGTATGGATGTGTTGCCTATTACTTTAGTTCCAAAATGGTCCGTCTCATATTGTTGATGGCACCCGTCACCAGTGTGTTGGCCGCCAGTGCCATGAAGGACCTATTGAGATGGTCCTACACTACCCTAAACAAACGCCGTCCAACAATCTCGCACAAAATCGGCGTCCTGGCACTTCTCACCATAATTATCGTGACGAGTTTTCAATTCATACGCTATTCCATTGACATGGCGCCACGACTCAGTCACCCATCTATCATGTTCGAAGCAACCATCAATGACGGTAAAAAGGTCATCATTGACGATTACAGAGAAGCTTACTGGTGGCTCCGTGACAATACCCCCGAAGACACGCGTGTAATGGCATGGTGGGACTACGGTTATCAAATCAACGGCATAGCTGAACGAACCACCATTGCTGATGGCAACACCTGGAATCACGAGCATATTGCCACCCTTGGTCGCTGTTTAGTGTCGCCAGAACAGAAAGCTCACGAACTTATTCGACATTTAGCAGATTATGTCCTTGTTTGGAGCGGTGGACGAGGAAACGACTTGGCCAAATCGCCACATATGGCACGCATTGCAAATTCTGTCTACAATAACATTTGTCCAGGAGACATTACTTGTTCCGCTTTCGGATTCCATGACAACAAACCCACAAAAATGATGGCAGAATCGTTGCTGTACAAACTTATTAAAGGTGGTGTCAACACAACCAACTTTCAACATGTGTACAGCTCAAAGTATAATCTCGTGGGCATTTATCGCGTGCTCAACATTGACCCTGATAGCAAAGAGTGGCAAGAAAACCAATACTCGCCAAAACTGGCTAAAATCATTGCCAACAAACAAGATTTTAAACAATTAGAAGATTTTAACAAATAATATACATCTATTTTTTTAAAATACCTTTAACCTATGTAAAATATAAATTACGGCCAGAAATACCCAAGAAAACATGAACCAAACATTTAAAAAAACAATGATTGGATTCAATGTCATTGGAATAAACAATTGAATCGACCATAACAATGTTACAATTATTGTCAGTAACGTCGCTATGAATAACATGTCTTTGAAATTTACATACTCATATACATTAATTTCAAAGACATGTTGCTGAAAAATTTTCCAAAAATCCTAACGCGTTAGACCTCTAACGGTTTAGACTTCTAACGCGTTAGACTTCTAACGGTTTAGAAAAAAGTTGCTGAAAAATTTTCCAAAAATCCTAACGCGTTAGACCTCTAACGGTTTAGACTTCTAACGCGTTAGACTTCTAACGGTTTAGAAAAAAGTTGCTGAAAAATTTTCCAAAAATCCTAACGCGTTA
>Ga0206126_10003706_pt1 | contig 15321 bp, 19 predicted proteins | sample Helgoland_Spring_5_FD_148621 | JGI IMG/M metagenome (GOLD analysis project Ga0206126, IMG submission 148621) | Pelagic subsurface seawater microbial communities from Kabeltonne, Helgoland, North Sea - Helgoland_Spring_Bloom_20160412_1 | ecosystem: Environmental > Aquatic > Marine > Epipelagic ...
GCGTTACGCTTTGCTGAATGGGAGGCGATCTTGGCAGGGAAATCGGACGACGCCCGCCGCTATTACCTAGCGTCTGTGGATTTGGCGCAAAGTTATGGGTTCACCTATCAAGCGTCGGAAACCCTACTGTCGCGCCCCCTTGCCGAGGTTTTGCCGCGTCTGCGCGCCGCCATTGGCCCGCCGGGCGCACCGGCCGATCCTATCGTTACCGAGGCCCTTCTGGGGGCTGCGAGGCCCATATTCCCTGACATGGCCGGTGTACTCGAGGAATACGTGGAATTGACGAAAACCCGCCATATGCAGAAATCCGACGCACAGCGTCATAAGTGGTTATTGCCCAAAAAGCGCGCTGTTGCTAATTTTAACCGCGTTGTCGCCGAGGGCCGCGCGGGTCCGCCATCGGTTGATCAGATCACCCGCGCGGACGCCTTGGCGTTCCGGGATTTCTGGTCTGAGCGAGTTCTTACTGGAACCCATGACGCCAAGACGGCAAACAAGGACTTCGGCCACTTGTCCGAAATCTATACCACATGGTCCGAGTTGACGGGCTTCGAGAGCCGAAACCCGTTTAAGGCCCTGCGGTTGCATGGCGGCCAGACAAAAAAAGCCGCAACTTTTAGCCGCGATTGGGTGGCCGATAGGATACTGGCTCCGAATGTTTTGGATGGCCTCAATGAGGAGGCCCGCGACGTCCTCCTGGTTATGATAAACACCGGCTTGAGGCCGTCTGAAATCACTGACTCACCGCTGGCAGATTATCGGATTTCATCGAACGTCCCCCATCTGGCGGTTGAGCCGAACGGCCGTCAGTTAAAAGTAAGCCATACGCGCCGCGAAATCCCCTTGGTGGGCGTGTCTCTTGATGCTGCGCGCCGAATTGTCGCCCGTGGCGGGATACAGAGGTATCAGAACAAGGCCGGAACGTGGTCTGCGTTAGTCAATAAGTATATGCTAAACAACGGCCTAAAGGAAACGCCGCAACACACCGCTTACGGTTTGCGCCATTATGTAGAGGATGCCCTGTTGTTAGCTGGTGTCGATGATCGCGTCCGCGCGGATATTCTGGGCCACAAATACCATCGGCCCGTATATGGCAAGGGTGGCGGCCTGGTTGCCCGCCTTGCTGCCCTCGAGTTGATCGCCCTTTAAGTGGCTTTTGGGGAATGGGTCACGTCTTGCCCTCCCTTCAATATTTCCTGGTCATTCCGCATTCGGTTTCCAGTTGCCGCCCCAGGCGCTTGACGCGCTCTAATTCGCATTGTTCAGAGCGGGCCTGTCGTGTTTCGTTTTCTATTTTGAGATACCAGGGCAGTAGCCACTCCGCGCCCGCCGCGATCCGACGCGCCAGGTCTTGTTTGAAATGGTCCATCTCTTGGGGGTTCATATTAGTTACCCCAACTTTACCGAAATGGTGACGCTGTAGCGGCTTAGTTTTTCCTTGAGGGTGGAGCGCGAAATCCCGGCCAGTTCGGCCGCCTGTGTTCGATTGTTGCCGGTTATTGCAAGCGCCGCTTCGAGATATGATCGCTCCGCCTCCATCATAAAACGACTCAATGACATGGTTTTGGGGTCCGGCCCTTCGCGCTTTGGTTGTTCGCAAATGTTCATTAAAGGACCCTCCTTCCCCAAAATGGCTTTATAAGAACATTATTACACAACTAAAGGTAGTTGCACCAGTAAAAATGTTACTATAAGAACACGATTGTGAAAAAAAATCATATCCGCTAAACTTAAGAGGGCATTTTGTTGAATGATTAAGATGGGCGAGAGACGAAAACCTATGATTGACCAGACGAAAGCGGATGAAATAAAGCGGGAAATTCTGGCGCGACTGCGTGGCGCACTGAAACAACGCGGGATTTCGCTAGTAGAGGCGTCCGAGCGGGCAGAGCTTGGGGAGCAATATGTCAGTCGAATATCCCGTGGGACCTCAAATCCAACCATTGGCAGTTTGATCCAAGTCTGCATGGCAAACCATATTGATCTTTACGAAATTGTCTTGGATGAACCCGAGGCGAGAAAAATTCGCGCTGTGAGGTCCTTTAGCGAAGGTCTGCCCGATGGTATTGATGAAAAAGAAAGAATTGCCAGGGTTCTGCAATATGATTGGGCGGCCCGGATAGAGGCGGAAAAACAAAAATGACCAAAGAAAACGAGCAATTTGATAGCGCAACGCTGGACGCGATGGATGTTATCAAGTCCATTTCACCCAAGGGTTATTGCGTTGTCGTGAACATGGATCGCCCAGACGTTGATTTTTTGCAGATGAATTATGATCTGCCTTGGTTGAATCACTATGTCGAAAACAGCCTTATGATGGATGATCCCACCGTGACGTTTGCGCGTGAGACAAGCGGTCACGCCACATGGTCCGAGTTGCGCGCGAGATACCCTAAGACGCGAACCCTAAAAGACGCCCGAGATTTCGGCATTGGGGAGGGAAACACGCTATCAATTGAAATTGATGGGGTGCGATCTCTAGTAAGTGGCGCGGGATACAACTGGTCCCCTATTGAAGTGGAGCGCGCCCGGTTTGCGCTGCACACCATCCATTTGATGAATGTTCGCCGCCCCGAGGGCTAACCCTCACCCCCCAAATTTCTGATCGTATGCAAGAAAGCCCGCCATTCATTTGGTGGGTTTTTTGCGTTTATCGGTGATCTATCGGCCTGGCCCCTTCGGTCGGTCCTTTAACCGTTTGGTCGATTCTTTAACCGATCCAATCAAACAATCCTCACAACGAAAGGACTCCATCCAATGGAAACATTGATTTTTGATTATAACGAGGTTTTCAAGGGACCCCGTGCCCAGGATATGCGCGAGTTTCTGGAATTGCGGTTCCGGGTCTTTGTCCAGGGTTTGGGGTGGTCCCTACCGTCGCGCGACGGCATGGAGTCTGACCAATATGATAACCCGAATTGCACTTACATTCTGGTGAAGCGATCCGGCCGAGTGGTCGCGGGCGCTAGGATCATTCCGTCCTGCCAGGACTGGTTCGGCCAGACCAACCTTTTGCGAGACGCGGCGAAAGGTCGGATAACGTCCATCGCGCCCGATCTATTCCCGTCAGACTATGATTTTGCAGATTCTTACGAGTGTTCGCGCCTGTCGGTTGATGTGGACCAACTTTCAAACCTCGAGGTCGCCCAGGTGTTCAAGCATCTAGGGCAAGCGTTTGCCCAGGTGGCTCAAGAACGCGGGTTTCGGACTTATCTATCCCTTTCCCCGCCCGCCCTTCTACGTAAGTTCCGCGCCCTGGGGTTTGATGTTTCAACGGTGGGCGAAAAATATATCTGTCAAGATGATGGCCGCCGTTATTTGGTCCTGAGCCTTTCCAACTTCCAAGCCATCGCCGCCTAGCTTTCGGCCAGGTCGGCCGAGTTTTCGGCCGGTCCGGCCTATTACCTGCCCGTTAAGGTGTTTCATCGGCCGGTGTTGATTATTGTTTTTCCAGTTCGGCCGGTGATCCCGCCGGACTGGTCGCGGGTTCATGTGATCCGGCCTGAAAACATTCCAATTTGCAAATATTTTCAATGTGTTGCCGCCAACCCGGCTGATGCAAGTCTGAATCGAGATTTGTTTCCAAGCTGGAGTTAAAAATGAAAAGTGCATCCATTCCACCCCAACGGTTAGGCATGGCCGCTCGCCCTGTCGCTCAAGTGGTTTCGGGGCGATCCTTGGTCCGCGACCCTAAAGTGGTCTTGGAAAGCATCGCCCGGCAAATGTCCGGGGATCGCGTTCGCGCTTTTCCAGCTGTGGACAATTCATTCCATGAAGCTCTGCGTAATTTCAACCTAGCCCCAATTGATCCCATTAGGCACCCCGCCCACCTGACCCTAGCGGTTAGGGCGTTGCCCGCAACAGACCATCGCTTGCAAAGGATTTGCGCTGCCATGGGCCTGACGTTCTGGGGAGAGGCAATCGGCCTTATCCTCGATTTCCTCGCCCACTTCCCGGAATTGGCCGACCTCGAGGACCTGGCCTGCGCCCCCAAGGGCCTAACCTGCATGGGTGGCGCGATCCGTTATCTTGGTGCGCCCGTGTCGCGTGGCGTTATGACGCCGCTTTCCTTCCAGGCTGACCGCTTGGTCCGCTCTGTCGCGGCCCGTCACCTGATCACCCGCGAAAAAGCGGCAACCCTGATCCTCCACCACAACGTCAAGGAAGGCGCGGCCCTGATCATGGCGCACCGCGAATTGTTCCAATGATCGCCCCGGCCGTCACCCTTCACCCTGGCGATTGTCTCGAGGTCCTGGACGCATTGCCCGCCGATACCTTTGACGCGGCAATAACCGATCCGTCTTATCACTTGCTTTCGATTGTCAAGCGGTTCTGCGGCAAGGAATCGGCCGCCGCCGCCCAGGGGGTCCATGCGGACCTGGTGGAGCGCGACCCGGAGTATCAGGCCAACATTTTGCGCGGGATTGCGGACCTGGCCGATGCCGTCCCCCGATGCCGCTGCCCCCGATGCCCTGCCGGGCCAGGCCTCCCTTTTCTCCACCCCCACCGAAAGGAACGACCAATGAAACTTGACACAATCGCCCTGATCGCCACCGCTGCCTTTGCGGCAACCATGATTGTTGCTCCTTTTGTGGCCGAGGCCCAGGCGAACATTTGCGCCCCGCGTGACGCGGTGATGGAGCGCATGGCCTCGCAATATGGCGAAACCCGCCAAGGGATCGGCCTGGCCGCGAACAACGCGGACGCGGAGGAGTTCGCCTCCGCCGAAACCGTGATCCAGGGCGACCCGGCTTAATGCCCGGCCCATGCCTAAGCTGTGGCGATCCTTGCGCGCCGTTCGGATACCGCCGCCGGGGGTTCCTTTCGGCTCTTCCCGAGCGCCACCGGACTTATGTTTGGGTCTGTGGCGCGGCGGCCTGCAAGGATCGGGCCGAGGCATGGAAACGCAAAGCGGACGGGGACGACCGGATCTCCTGGCGCACACCTGACTCTTCTCCGCCGAAACCCGAACCCAAATCGAACCAGGGGTCCCTTTTCTGATATGCCGAAAGGATTTCAAACCATGCTGTTTATTCGCCACCAGGACCTCGAGGCCCACGCCCGAGTGTCTGGTCAAATGTTCCGGGATCGCGCCCGCCAATTCAAGGTCCGACTGGGGTGGGACGTCCACGTCACGGCGGACGGCCTCGAGGTGGACGACTACGACGCGCCCCCGGCCGTCTATGCCATCGCCTCCGACCAGGGCCGCCATGTCGGTTCCGTTCGTCTGAAACCGACCACTGGCCCGACCATGATTAACGACCATTTCGGGGACCTGGCCGGACGCCCGCTGATGTCCAAGGGTCTGGCCGAGGTGACGCGGTTTTGCCTCGCCCCCGACGCCCCAAAGGGGACGGCCGCCGCCCTGATGCTGGCGACGAATGCTTGGGGCGCGGCCTGCGACCTCGAGGGCGTTCTGGCCGTATTCGATTTCCGCATGGAACGGATTTACCGCCTCCTGGGCCATGCACCCGAGGTCCTGGGGTCGCGGGGCGAGGGCAGGGCGCGCGTGTCCGCCGGTATCTGGCGGCGTGATCCGATGGCCGTCCTGATGTTGGAGCGCGCGTCCGGCCTGAAATTCCACGACCTGAAATCCGCTGCCTTGGCGACTGCGAAAGGAACACCGCACCATGAACCCCAAGTTTAACGGCATTGTCTGGACTGGTTCCGTCCTCCTAGATGTCCAGGCCCCTGATCCGGCCCATATCAACCCCCGCGACATTGCGCGCGGCCTCGCCCGCCGCTATCGGTTCGGCGGCCACACACTAGACGACCTCGCCCCCTATTCGGTGGCCTGGCATTCCTTGTTCTGCGAAATGATCGCGGATCAAATGGGTTTGCCGGTGTGGGTTCGGCTTCAAGCCCTGCTCCACGACGCACCAGAATTCGTCCTGGGGGATATGGTCACGCCCGTTAAGTGCCTATTGCGCGACTACGGCCCCCTGGAAACGAACATCTGGAACGCCACGGCCGCGCGGTTCCAGGTCCCGGCCGAGTTCCACCCGGCCGTCCATGAAATCGACGCCCTGGCCCTCGAGGTGGAGCGGTTCCACCTGGTCGCGCCTGGGGCTTGGTCCCCGGACCCCGTGATCCCGGACGAATGGGTGGACGTCGCCGCCCGCTGGATCGGGTTTTGCCAGGATCGCGCCGCCCAGGCCGGACCCCTGGCCGCCGCCTTGTTCCATTCGCGCCTGGCCGCCCTCCTGAACGCCCGCGACCGCGACAACCTCGAGGGGTCCCTGGTGTGATCGCCGCGCAAGTCCTCGAGGCCCTGGACAACGCCACCCACGGCAACGGCTACCCCCACGAATACGAACGCCCCACGTCCGAGATTGTGGCGGAAATCCACGACTGGTCCGGCCTCGAGGGGTTCGACCTCGAGGACCCCGCCCACCTCGAGGTCGCCCAGGCCGCCGTCCACACCTAGCGCGCGAAAAACCCGAGGACCTGACATGCAAAAATCCGACCGGATAAAGGCCGAAATTTCCTTGCGCCAGGTGGCCGAGGACGCGGGCGTCAAGTGGGACCTGCGCAAATCGCGCCAGTCCCGTGGCGACTGGTGGGGGCCTTGCCCCTTCCACGCCGAAACCACCGCTAGTTTTCACGTTGTCGAACCTGGCGGGACCGGCGGGTTTTTCAAATGTTTTGGGTGTGGCGTGGGTGGGACGGTTATTGACTTTACAGCTGAACACCTGGGCCTGGATTTCGTGGCGGCCGTTCGCCACCTGGCGTCCCAGGCGGGCCTTGAGAATGAGATTTCCCAGGAGCGCAAGGCCGCCCTGGAAAAGAAACGCGCCCAGAATAAAGCCCAGGCCGAGGCCCTGGCCGAGCGCCAGGCCGCTAACGGTCACCGGGTCGCCCTGGACTTATGGTCCCGCGCGGATCACAACCCGCCCCTGGTCGCGGAATACCTGGCCGCCCGTGGTGTCCGCTTGCCCGCCATCGGCGGGGTTCCGGCCACGTTGCGCCTGGCCCACCTGGATCACTACGCGGGCGGATATGACCGCAATTCCGCCCCCGATCACAAAGGCCCCGCCATGGTCGCCGCCATCGGCCGCGACAAGCTGGCGGGCGCGCATAGAACCTGGATCACCGCCACCGGCCGCGCCCGCTACTGCGACGGCAAAAAGGTGGCAAAGCAATGGATTGGCCGAACCGGCGACATGATGGGCCGCCCCTGCGTCCTTTCCTCGCCCACGTCCGCCGTGGTGGTAGGCGAGGGGATCGAAACGACTCTGGCCGCCTATTCGGCCCTGGTCGCGGGCGGCCGGATCGGGTGGTCGGCCGAGGCCGCCCTTTCTCGCGGCGCTATCACCGGACCCGCCCAGGAGGAAACGCAACTCTGGACCCCGCGCCCCGGCGTGTCCGAGGTGCTGATCCTGGGGGAGGGGTCCAGCAAGAACCCGGCCGAGGCCCGCGCCCTCTATCACGGTGCGCGGGATCGCCTCGAGGCCCTTGGACTGTCGGTTCGCCTGGCGGTCCCGAATGAACGGTGGGACCAGGACGCGGATTTCGCGGACCTGGCTGTCGCTGAATTAGTGAAGGATTGAACCATGGGGATGATTGACCAACTGGCCGGGATCACGGCCAAGCCCATGCGCGCCGACCGCTTCGCCATGTCGATGGAGGAACGCGCGGGCCTTGAATTGAACGACCGGGGCAACGCCCGCCGTCTCCTGGCCGCCCACGGTGCGGACTTGATTTTCGTTCTGGGTAAGGGGTGGGGTGTCTGGGACGGGAACCGCTATTCGTTCCAGTCCGGCCCCCTCAAAGCGGCCGAAATGGCGGCGTCCTTGCCGGACCTGATCCAGGCCGAAATCGAGGCGACCCGTATTCGGGAATATGATGAATTCACCCTGTCCGCTCGCATGGCGCGTGAGGCAAAAAAACCGCGCGGCAAGAAATATGTGGACCTCGAGGACGTGGCCGAGGACATGCGCCAGGAAACCGTTTCCAAGCTATACGCCCACCAGATCAAATGCGGCAACGTGGACAAGCAAGTGAAGGCCCTGAAGGCGATGGAATGGCAAGTCCGCGCTGAAATCTGCGACCTGGATTCCGACCCCTGGAAATTCGTCGTCAAGAACGGCGTTATTAACTTGCGCCAGGTGGTGGACGCCCCGGCACTGGACCCCCAGGGCCTCGAGGGCGGCCCCCGCGACCTGGCCGAATGGCGCAAGGAGTGGATCATGTCCCCGGATCGCGGTCCGCGCCCGACGAAATGCGCCGGGACCCATTTTGTCCCTGGGGCGACCTGCCCTGAATGGGACCAGTTCATGGGCCTGATTCTGCCCGACCAGGACGTCCGCCATTGCCTGCAACGCGCCCTGGGCGCGCTGGTGTTCGGCGCGAACGTCGCCCAGGTCGCCCTACTGTTGCGCGGATCGGGTGGCAACGGCAAATCCACGCTTATGTCCCTGGTTGGCGAGGTCCTGGGCAATTTCGACGGATACGCCGCCCCGGCAAAGGTGGAAATGTTCCTGCAAACGCAAAACCAAAGCGCGGGCCAGGCGACACCCGAGGAAGTGGACTTGCCGGGCGCGCGCGCGATCCTGGCGTCCGAACCGGCCGTGACGGACGTTTTCAGCGCAAAAAAAATCAAGTCCTTGACCGGCGGCGACCTACGGCCCGCCCGCGCCCTGGGAATGCCTCAATTCGTTTACCGGCCAAGCGGAATTCCGGTTATCCAGTTCAACCGAACGCCCAGGATCAAGGACGAGGACGAAGGCACCCGCCGCCGCCTGGTGTTCATTCCCCTGGACGTCAACTTGCGCGAATTGCCACCTGAAAAGCGCCGAAACCCCCTCGAGGTGGAACGCGCCATGCGTGAAGAATTGCCAGGGATTTTAAACTGGATGCTGGACGGGTTCCGGGACTTTATGGTGCGCCTCGAGCGAGGGCAGGGAACGCCCCCAGGGATTGATCCACCCGCGATCATGCAAACCCTAAAGGACCGGATTATGGAGGCGGCGGACCCGGTGGGGACGTTCATTCGTGAGTGCGCGGTCCTGGACGACAAGGGCCGGACCAGGACGTCCGATTTTTTCCGGGCGTTCAAGAATTGGGCCAGGGACAACGGCGCGCGCGTCTATTCGGACGCCGCCTTGCGGGACAACCTGTCGGAAAAGGGGTTCGCCAAAATCAAGTCCATGGGCAACATGGTGTTTTGCGGCTTCACCTTCATGGACGACCCCCTGGTCCAGCGTTACCTCGAGGACGCCACACCCATGGACGGCGGCCGGGGTGGATACCAGGAAAGCGACTTCCGCTAGTCTATCGTTCTAGCCTGCTATCATCCTAGCGACGGTCTAATCGTGGGGAAGCGAAAGGACCCCGCCATGTTGAACGCCCACACCCCGCCCGCCGAAATCCGCGCCTGGGGCATCCCGGACGCGCAAATCCTGGCCCTCCCCGCGCCCCATCAAGGGTCCCTCCGCAAGGGATTTCAGGGAAGGGTGGGAAGGTTAAAAGGACAAACCCTGGCGGGTTTGACTGTGAAGTGTGTACGCGGCAAGCGTGTTTTAGGGAGGCAAAGGGAGGGTCTAGGGATAGGAAGCCGGGGTCAGGGGAGGGCAGTGACCTCCTGATTTTCAATTATAAACAAAGGGTTAGACCTGTATTCCTATAGTAAGGGAATAAAGGGAGGGTATATAATACACACAAGAAAAACACCGGAAACAGGACTTTTTATAGGGGTGGGGGGCAAGGTGTCCCTAGTCGCCCTAGCTTCCCTCGAAAGGAAAACTGAACCATGATAAAGAACGACCTAGACCAGTTCGAGGCGGCCCTGATCCGCGACGGCGGACAATCTACGGTTGCCATGCGTCGCAAGGGACCGGCGATCCTGGCCCGCCTGACCCCGGCCGCCCGCCAGGCTGTCGAAACCTATTCGGCCACGGCCGAGGCGGTCCTGGCCGGTGGGGCCATGAATCCTTCCGACCCTACGGCCTCAAGGTCCCAGGGTGGCGCGCCATCACGCGAGGGCCGCCAGTCCGGTTTCGTGGACCAGGTGTCGTTCCTGCGACGAATGGAGGCGGCGGTGGCGCGGCGTGTCAAGGTGGGACGCCAGGACCCAACAACGATTGACGCGCTGGACCTGTGGCGCGCGGTATGCCTTGGGGACGCCACAATGGAGGGGTTCCTAAAGCGCTATGGCCTCGCCCCGGCAAAGTCCCGCATGGCGGACCTTAACGCTGCATTCTTGGCGGCCGGTGATCGGGTGGCGGAGGCCATCGGGCGTGGACGTGATCCGTCGAGGTGATAAAAAGGGCTTGACACGCGACGGCCGCTACGTCCTCTCACCTGTATGGTCGAAACGTGCGTCAAAGGTTAGCGCCCCAGGTTTCCCTCCTGGCCTGGCGGCGTCCTGCCCCGGACCGTTTCCCATTTTGCCACCCGCGTCTGATAAGGTCCTCCCGCCATGCGAATGAGCCTAGAAAGCAATATTCGCGCGGTGGAGCGCGACTTATCAGACGCGGCCAGGCGGCAAGTCCCATTCGCCACGTCCTTGGCCTTGAACGAAATGGCCGAGGCCGTGAGGGATCACGAAACGGCCCGCCTCGAGAAAGTCCTGGACCGGCCCACCCCATTCACCCGCAAGGCTTACGCCATGCGGCGATCCACAAAGCGCCGCCTCGAGGCGCGCGTTTTCATCAAGACAATCCAGGCCCGTTACCTCGAGGCTCAAGAGGAAGGCGGCACCCGCACCCCCAAGCGCCGTGCGCTGGTTGTTCCCGCCGCAATCCGAAAAAACAAATATGGCAACATCGCGCGCGGCGCGGTCAAGCGCAACCTTGCAAAGCCCGCCGTGTTCTCTGGAACGCCCAGGGGTGGAGGCAAGGGGCCGGGCGTCTATCAGCGCAAGGGCAAGCGCCTGGTCAAGCTGGTGTCATACGCCAGGCGCGCCCGCTACTCGCCCCGCCTGGGGTTCAAGCGTTCGGCGTCCCGCTTCACCTCGCAACGCTTCCCCGTCATCTGGGAAAAGGCATTGCGCTGCGCTTTCGCTTCCCGCCGTCGCTGACTTTTGGGTCCTTTCCCAGGGTTGCCACGTGGGTATATTCGCGCCCCGTTGTTTTAGACGAAAATGGTTTCGTCCGGGGTGGGCTTTTGGATTGGGGTTCTTGTTATGCAAGAGGAAAACGACACCCCGGCCCAGGACTTGCCACCCCTCGAGGGGGACGCGGCGGCCCTGGTCGCCCGGTATCCTATGCGGGAAGGGTCGCCGGACGCCCTTCTGAATAAGAAAATGTTGGGCGCGGCCATGGGTGTGTCCACCACCACGATTGATACATGGCTGACCCTGCCGGACGGCCAGGCGATCCCTTATGTGGAGCGCGGCACGAATGGCCGGTCCTATGTGTTTCGCCTGTCCGTCGCCCACGCCTGGCGCATGGCGCGCCAGGAGGCCGAGGAGGCGGACCGCCAGGTGGCGGACGACGCGGTGGCGCAATATCGAATGGACCTCCTGGGCGGGGAAGCGGTGGACGCCGACCGCCTGGCGCTGTCACCAAAGGAACGGGCCGAGGCCCTAAAGGTCGAAAAGGAATGGATTCTGGCCGCCGCCGCGCGGCGGGAATACATGCCGTCCAAGGACGTGGCCGTCGCATTTGAGGCGAGTTTCGCCGCGATCCGTGACGGGTTCGACGCTGCCCCCGACCGCCTGGGCCGAAAATTGAACCTGACCCCCGCCCAGATCGCGGACGCCCAGGTGATCCTAGACGACATTCTGACAAACGCGGCCGCAACCCTCGAGCGAAAGCTGGCGGGCGAGGACGACGCCTAGACCTGGCGCGGCCGCCCGAACCCTCGAGGTGGCCCCACATGATCCCGAACGACGCCCCGGAATATCGCGAGGGCGCGCCCTTGCCGGGGTTCCGCCCGGTTTCGGACGCGATCCTTTCCGCCCTTCCTGCCCTCTTGCCCCACGGCCGCGAAACCGTGTCCGAGGTCGCCACGCGCCGCAAGGTGAACGCGGGCGGACACTGGACGGCCTGGGACAATTCGGTGGCCCCCTACATGACCGAACCCATGGACGCCACCATGTCCCGCCGGTTCGAGTCGGCCGTTTTCGTGGGTCCCGCGCGATCCGCAAAAACCGAGGGAATGATCATCAATCCCCTGGTGCATTCCATCCTTGTGGCCCCCCGCAAGGTCGCGGTTTTCTATATGTCCCAGGCGGCGGCCAAGGAATGGTCCAACACCGAATTGGGGCCGATCCTGCGCGCCACCCCGAACCTGGCGCAACGCCTGCGCCTGGATAACGTCCACGAAAAGACGTTCCAGGGCGGCGGCCGCCTGACGGTGGACTGGCCGGTGGATAGCAAGCTGTCGGGCCGGACAATCGACCTGGTTCTAATGGCGGACTATGACACCGACTCTTATCAGGACGTCAAAGGCATCGGCCCGGCGTTCGCGGCGGGTCGGAAACGCCACACGTCCGCCGGAACGCGCGGAATGAACGTGGCCGAGTCCTCGCCCAGGTTCCCGATCCTGGACGAATCCTGGTCGCCTTCAACGCCCCATGAGGCCCCGCCATGCGAGGGCATCCTGGGCTATTACAACACCGGCACCCGTGGCCGCCTTTACTGGACTTGTCCGAGCTGCAAGGGTGAGTTCCAGCCCACGTTTGACCGCCTGTCATATCCAGACGAAGGGACGCCCACCGAACGCGGCGCGGCGGCCTATATGTCGTGCTTGCATTGTGGTTCGGTTATCGAACCCCACCAGAAAGCGGAATTGAACGCGACGGGCCGATGGCTTCACGAGGGTCGCGAAATCGACGGCGTGGTGGAATTGGTCACACTGGCCGAGGTGGAAAAGCTACGCCCCACGGCCGTGGTGTCCTGGTGGCTTCACGGCCCCGCCGCCGCCCTGGCGTCCTGGTCGCAAATCGTTTCGCGTTACCTCGAGGCGGTGGAGGAATTCGAGCGAACCGGCGACGAAAAGCCCTTGAAGGCCGCCACAAACCTGGACCTGGGATTGCCCTATCGCCCGCGCGCCATGTCGGACGCGGCGCGGATTTCGGAATCGGCCTTGCGCGACCAGGCGACGGATCACGAATGGCAGACATGCCCGGCGGAAACCCGGTTCCTCCTGGCCGCCGTGGACGTCCAGGCCGGACGTTTCGTGGTCCAGATCATGGCCCACCTGGCGGACGGCGAACGGGTCCTGGTGGATCGGTTCGACATTCACAACCCGCCGGACACGGCCCCGCGATCCGGGGACCGGCAAATCGACCCCGCCAAGTTTGGCGAGGATTGGGACGCCCTTTTCGACCTGGCGGACCTGTCCTATCCGGTGGCGAACGCGGAACACCGAATGCGCCTCCTGTCCATCGTCTGCGATGCTGGCGGCGCGCCAGGTGTCACCCCGAACGCTTATGCGTTTTACCGCAAGGCCCGAAAGTCCCACCCGCGCCGGTTCCACCTGGTCCGAGGGTTCGGTGGCGAGAATGCCAAGCGGGCCGAGGTCAAGGCCCCGGAAACCGCCCACCAGGGCAAACGGCATGTGGCAAAGGACGTCCTCCTGGTCCGCGCCGGAACCGACCGCCTAAAAGACGAAATCGCGGCAAGCCTGATCCGGTCCGAGGCCGGAACGCGGGCGATCCACATTCCGCGCGGCGCGCCATCCGACATTTTCGAGGAATTCGCGTCCGAACGGCGCGGCGCGAAAGGGTGGGAAAAGCGCCCAGGCGTCAAGCGAAACGAGGCCCTGGACCTGGCGGTCTATGACCTCGCCCTGGCAATCGTCCTGGGCGCTGAAAAAATCGATTGGTCCAGGTGTCCCGCCTGGGCCGTGATCGGCCCGTCTAATTCGTTCGCGGTCCACGCCCTCGAGGACGGCCGCGCCCTCGAGGGCGAGGTCCAGACGAAACGTCCCGCCAAGCGCCGCAAGGCAAAGCGCGGCCGCCGATCCTTTGACGGGTGGGGCTGATCCCTCGCCCGTTTCCCCGCCCAGGAGGAACGGCCGATGCGATTAAACCCCTTGTCCGGCCGATCCGGCAACCTGTCCCGCCTCGCCCACAATCTGGTGTTTTCGGACACTGACGAGTCCCTTTGTTCGCGCGCCTGGCGGCGGCAAGGTGACGTCCTTTTCTGGGCCTTGTGGGTCCGGGTGTTCGGCCGGGGCCATTGCCACCGGGCGTTCCAACTTCATCACCATATCAGGAGGCTACGCCATGACGTCCCCCCGTGCGATTGCGCTTGAAATCGTCCGCCGTGAAGGTGGATTCGTAAACGACCCCGACGACCCCGGCGGGGCCACAAACCTGGGCGTGACCATTCACACCATGCGCCGCCTGGGCCTGGACCTGGACGGCGACGGCGACGTGGACGTGGCGGACGTTCGCGCAATCACCCTCGAGGTGGCCGTGGACCTCTACCTGGACCACTATTTCCAGGGAGCCCGAATTCACCGCCTGCCGGAACCGATCCAGGCAACCGTGTTCGACATGCAAGTGAACGCTGGCAATCGGGCCGTGAAAATCCTTCAAGAGTTGATCAACGAAACCGGCCTCCTGGCCGCGCCCCTCGAGGTGGACGGGGCCATCGGCCCCCAGACCGCCCGCGCGACCCACCAGGTTCATGACGCAATGGGCGAATTCCTGGTGGATGCCTACGGGATCGCCCGCCGCAATTTCCACTATCGCCTTGCGGATCGCCGGGCCGCGTCCCGCAAATACGCCCGCCGCCGCGATGGTGGCAAAGGTGGGTGGATCGCGCGGGCCGAGGAATTCATCCGGCTCCGCTATCACCTGACGGCCGCGCAACACGCCGCGCGGATCGCCGCCTGGTGACGGACGACCCTTGCGACGACTGGTCCGGCATCCCGGACCGGCCACCCCCGAAACCCCCCAAGTGATAGGAGGCCCCCCCGGTGTCCCTTTGGAAAATCATTTTCGGCGGCGGCGCGCGTGACGTGATCGCGGCCGCAACCGATACCATCCGAGTCGTTCGAGGCGATCAATCGGCGCGCGATGCGCAACACCTCGAGGCGCGGACGTCCACCCTGGACCAGTTCGCGGCCGAGTTCGCCCCGGCCAGGAATGGCCCTTTCGATTCCCTGGTGGACGGCCTTAACCGTCTGCCCCGGCCCATGCTGGCGTTTGCCACCCTGGCCCTTTTCGCGTTCGCCATGTGGGACCCGGTGTCTTTCGCGGTTCGGATGCAGGGGATCGCCCTTATCCCGGAACCGCTTTGGTGGCTTATGGGAACGGTGGTCGCGTTCTATTTTGGCGCGCGCGAGGCCGCCCATTTCCGCCGCGCCAAGGCCCCGGACGTCGCCCAGGTCGCCGCCGTGCGTGAAGCGGTGGACGCGATCCAG
>Ga0206126_10003710_pt1 | contig 15310 bp, 24 predicted proteins | sample Helgoland_Spring_5_FD_148621 | JGI IMG/M metagenome (GOLD analysis project Ga0206126, IMG submission 148621) | Pelagic subsurface seawater microbial communities from Kabeltonne, Helgoland, North Sea - Helgoland_Spring_Bloom_20160412_1 | ecosystem: Environmental > Aquatic > Marine > Epipelagic ...
ATCACCAAGTATTTGGAGCGTGACATCTGAATCATCAGAGTTCATTGTTGTACCAACATCAATATCAATGTTAGAGCTATCCCCAGTTGCTGCACCAGAGTCGTTAATATCAAGATCAACATTCCAGTTATCACAACTATAGTTACCACTTGCATCACATTTAAGAACTACATCGTTGCCATCACCTATTATGTCCATATCAATACTTGCAGATGCACCTTCTACATCAGATGTTAATACGTTAGTATTACCTGTCTGTGTCAATGAATATGCCATTGATGCACCAGTTAAACTAACAGCAGTAGTACTAGTACCAGCTACGTTGTTTTGACCATCCTGTATTATATCTAAATTCAAGCCTGCTCCACTTTGTGTTATATAAATGTCGTTTGAATAAGCAGGCATGGCACTAACAGTTCCTAAAAATAATATAAAAATGATTGTTATATAATTTCTCATTTTATTTTATCCTCTTTCTTTTTGTATGACCAGAGTTCTTTATCTTTGCCCCTCTGCACAATGTCACACACAGCCAGTTCTATTGCTAATCTAACTGCAATATTTACAGGCTCGTTGTTTGCTTTACCAAGTTCTGCCTCTACTGGAGTTGTACCAGCTTCTATCCATCTAAAAACATCTCCTTGTGTTTTAACACTAAGAATAGTTTTAGTTGTTGTAGAGGTTATTAACACTTCACCTGTAGAAACTGAGATTAATCTTAGTCCTACTGTCACTGTGTCTCTAATGTATTGAGTATTTAATCCTACTCCCAATAATCGGGCTCCAGCCCCACCAGATACTAGGTTACTGTCGTAACCAATAATTGAACCGTGGATTAGTACGCCCGCAAATAATAATGGTTGTAATTTATCTTTATCTTTATTTACTTCTCTTGTTTGTCGTATGATTTGTCGTTCTTTTATTAAATAGTCTATTCCTTGTCTTTCCAGTACTGTAAACCAAGTACTGTTACCAATATCTTTAAGTGTTTCTATGAGGTATGCTTCACCACCCTGTGTCACTGCTGAACTAAGATGTGCTAGATTTGTGCCTGGCTTTCTCTGTCCTGTCATATCTTTAAAATCATATACTGCTACAGTTATCTTAGGCCCATCAAGCTCTGGATAATTTATAACTTTGTCACTAGCTCGTTGTATAGTTGGTGGTTCAATCAAATTATCAATTGAACGAGCATCTTCATGTATTTGATTTGTTGTAACATTACAAGCTGATAACCAACAAGTTAATATGACGAGTATTAATTTTTCCATTAGAAAGCAAAGTCCCCAACGGGCACTGACATAGTTGTTACTGTACCGTCTGTTTCTGTAATTCTAATACTAATTATACCATCTATCTTTTCCCAGTATATGATATTTCCTTCAATTGTTGATGTACCACTTGTTGCACTACCTTCTCCAAACATATTATCAACTAACTGTTTTGAAAGTTGTGCGTATATGCGACTTTCAACATTTACAAGAAACTTTGCAACAGTATTGTTTTTTTCATCTCTTATTGCTTGTGCAGCTGCAGCCTCTATTTTCTCTTTTCTTTCTTTCTTTCGAGTAAAACGTAATTGTTCCATAGAAAGAACATGACTAGAGTATCCATTACCAGAATGAAATGATGGATTTTTGAATCCAAAGTTTAAGTCGTTTGCTTGAGCACTAACCGCCCATAGTACAAGACTACAACCACCAAGTAACAATACTAGTACCATTGTTAAATAAAACCTCATTTTTTTTTCTCTTTCATATCCTTTGTTAATTCCATCTTTGTTTTCAATCTTATTAAATCATTATCTAACATTCGTATTCTATCTATTAGTTGTATTAAAGTCATATGTGAATCACCAATAACAGGATCAACTTCTTTTGTCACCCATGTCCAGATATAATATACAAAGTAACCCATACCTAAAGCTGCTATGATGGGAAACCCATATTCACCTACCGCACTTGCTATTTCTTCCATCTAATCTTTCCTAGCATCTTTCTGACCATCAGCACGAGCAATACGATCTAAATCTGGGGTAAGACCCACTGCTTCTGAAATCATCACATCAATTCTGATTATTTCATTATTCATAGTTTTAATACGATTATCTAGTGCTTGAACAAAGATTCTTTGTTGCTTTATATCGTCAAGTACCCCATCAAGAATAAACCTCAAAGTAATAAATACGAAAAGTCCTGCCGCAAGTGCAGCCGCAATGGGAAACCCCACCTCTGTAACTAGTGTTAAGAAATCCATTCTAAATCCTCGAAATTAAGCATTATATACTAACTAGACTCACACCTTATTAATATATTTATACGTCATTGAGATTTAGGTAAAATCAACCTCTAACCATTTTCGGTCTTGTCGTTGATTTGGTCTGGTTAACCAAGGTTCTCTAGACTTCATAGGAAAGCTTACAGATATCCTAGATGTTAGGTTTTTTGGTTCATGCAGAACGTGTTTTGGAATAAAAATGGCATCGCCTGGATTTAAAATGGTGTCAATGCCTACACCATACTTGTCTATATCTTTTACATTAGGGGGAACTTCATCAGTATTTACTTTATCTGTACATACTTTCCAGTGTGTTCTACCCTCAACTTGTACTATAAGGTTTGTAGCTTCATCATAATGAGCACCAAAACTATTCTCTAATTTTTTATCAATTGCAAAGAAAATGTGAGCATCACAATTCTCTCCAGACAATTCTTCTAGTTCAAAACACAGATCATTGATTTGTTTATTTACTCTAGAACAATCAGGCCAATAACACACACAAGTTTTTATTACTTCTTCTATTATTGATGGGGGAATTGAATCTAAACTCTTTACCCAAGGTTCTCTTTTTTGTTCACTTGTTAACGCCTTATACTTTTCAAGTCTTTTATTTCTTTTAGTTGGTAAAAATCTTGAAACAGTTGTAAAAGGTCTTAAATTTAAAAGATGATTAAATTCTTCTTTTGAGAATAAATTATTAAACTTTTGTCTAAATACATAACTCTCACCATTTTCCATACATTGTTTAATAATATCCATCATAATTTTTATTTTCCATCATTATAAAAGTGTTTCTCTAAATATTCTAATCTTTTGTCTAGTTCTTTTATCTTTTTTGCTATCTTTGGATTGACCTTTTTCCAAGCCTCTGGATCTTGATTCAACCATGTCCAACCAAATCTATCTCTTAATTTATCTACCATTTTATCAAACTGTGAATATCCCCACAATCCAATGCGTGTATCTTTGATATAAAATAAACAAGCTGCACCCAATAACGAACCAGCAATACTTGTGTAAATCCATAGATATGACATATCTAACTCCTAGTTTACATAATCAGTTTGAACTACAGGTAATCGTTTTTTTAAATTATCTGCATAGCCTGTAATACTATGATCTCTCATACCATCAAAGAATTGTAATTTTTTAATAGCTGCCCAACGACCTCTCATGTGATCTTTGACTTTTTGCCAATAAGTTAATTTTCTTACATTACCATAATAGTTTATATATGTTAAATCACCGTGATGTCGAAACCCCATTATCCAAAATGGTACTTTTGTTACAACATCATTATTATTGACAAATCGGTAATGGTCTATCATACAACCCATAACAAAAAGTTTTCCACCAACTCTAGGTGAACCATATGTATAAAGTTTTGGTGTTCTATCTTCTAGTCTTGATGCACAAAGTGTTGCCATTGCAGCACCTAATGAATGACCTGTAATCCATATCTGTTTCTTTTTAGTTTTTGGAAGAAGTGCTTTAATATCAGGCCATAATTTTCTTATTTCAAGTAAGAACCCCATATGAACTTGACCTTCTGTTTTAGACTTTCTTTTAACTGCAAGTAAGTCTGCCTTTACATCAGAAAACTCTGATGGTTCTGTTCCTCTAAATGCAATAATAAAATTTGTAGGATTTTCAATAATATGACATTGAGCTCCATCATTCTCCAGAAACTTATATTTTTTAAAACCAATCTTCTTAACTTCTTTTTTAACTCTAGTACCATCGTGATATGCAAGAGCACTTAATTCTGCAAAGAAATATGCTCTCCACGTTTGACTATCCCAATCTAACACATCACAAGATTCTAGAAAATTTCTCATTCAGTTATCCCCAATTTCTTTCCGTCTAATTCTTTTAGTTGATCATTTGCACTATTTATGACTTCTTCACTATCTTTGTAATATGCCTCATAAGCAGCGATAATTGTTTTTTGTTGTTGTACATATGCACGAATGTCACTAAAGTTTAATCCCAAATTTGCATACCCACCACCTGTTAGTGCAAAGAAAGCAACTGGTCTACCTTCATCTTTAGTTCTTTTAACGTGTTCTTCATAATTTTCTTCTGTAATTATGACCCACTCTACATCTCGCATAGTTAATTGATCTGTAGGGGGAAGTATTAATTCTGGACGGTCTAAAGGTTTTGTAGAAATAACAACTGGTTCAACTGTCTGAAAACTACTACAACTACTCAGTAATAGTATTGCCAGGCCACAACCAAGGACATTCCTTGTTAAACTCTTTACCATTTTTTGCTCCCAATTCTTTTTCAGTCAACTCTGAACCACTAAGGATTTCAAAACATCTTCCAGCATTAATCGTACCTGTATTTATTGCACGTTCAATACTTGGAGTTTTGCTAACTGCTAGTAATGCTAAATCCATATCTTTTAGTTTGTCTGCTAAAACATTATTTTGCTTTCTAATACGAGCAAATTCATTATTAACTTTATTTAATTCTTTTGCAATTTTTGCATAGTCTTGTTTAAGACTTTCAGTTGCAGCTTCTGCGGTTTCAACTGCACCTTCTAATTTTGTATTATTCTCAGTCAGCGTGGTAATCTGTGCTTGAGTTGTATCATAATAATACTTCCCAGCATAGACTACCCCACCAACTAAACCCACTACTATTAGTAGTGCGTATATCTTCAACATTTAATCATTACTTTCACTTTTTAGTAAAGTCCATGCACCCCAAGCAATCATGCCATAGGCTGCCAAACTAATTGGCATGAGTAGCATTGCTAACCCACCACCAATAAGAACGATACCGTCATAAGACGTTCTTTCTTTTAGTCTACTTTTTAACCAATTCATAGTAATCTCCTATAATAAACTTATCGTTTTTGCCAAATTTCATAAAGAATCCAAACGGCTACTAAACCGATTAAACCTTGTCCACCAAGATTTGCCATTATGCTACTTACGTTTGAGATAACGCTCATGTCGCCCATGAATGGCATTGCACCAAGACCAAGGACTTCTACAACGATTGCAAGTGCTGCTAAAGACACACCTACGTCAGCAAGTCCAGCGGCCCATGTTCTAACTCTTTTAAGTTGTTCCATAATTTTTCTCCTTATATGTTATTTGAAATATCAATTAAAATGATATTTTAATTCCAATTGTTGTTTCTGTACGACTCCAATCACTGTTTAAGTCAGTGTTTGCATATGCAGAAATGTTACTTCCAATTGCTTTTGAAAGGTTTAGGTCAACACCTTCTAGACTCAAATCTACACCACCAGTTGTGTCGTGCATATTAATTTGAGCTGATGCAGTAACTCCCCAAGGTAAACCTCTGGAAACTCCAGCATACAAGTTGTTAACTTTTGCATCATATTCACGCTCTAGTCCAACATAAGGCGAAAGACCGAACATTTCGGCATTTGCTGATGTTGCACAAGTTGCTGCAAGAACTGCAGCTATCATTAATTTTTTCATAGTTTTCTCCTATATTACTACGAATTGTAGTTATTTAACTATCTCGAATCGGAAGAGGTTCACTAGAAGTTGAATCTATATAATCATCCTCTCCACTATATTTACGAGTAATAGTATTTATGTGGATATGTCCTGTGGTATCGTTCACCTCATAAGAGACAATATCCTGTCTTATCAAGCCCTTTCTAGGCATTTCTAAGTTCTCTGATCTAGCCATTAAAATTCTCAAATCTGAGTTTTGGCCCAGATGTTTTAAAATCTTTTTTTCTCATTACCGTTTTTGCAACAAGTTCTAATTCTTGTCCTTTCAAGTTTAATACAAATGGCATATTGATATCTGTCTTCATATCACTTATAACTGCTTCGGCATCAGGGCCGAGTTGTGCAATTTTCTTGCCATATTTTTTGTATGATTGTTTGAACAAACGAGTAAGTTCAGCTGATGTTATTTGTTTTACATTTCTTTTGTCGTTTACTCTATCTAAGAAATGTCTTGTAAATTCTACGTCTATGTTTAAAGATGCAAATATTCTATCTGCATATTTTTCAATCTGATCTAAATCAGACTTTTTAATTTCTTTCTCATCAGCAGCATTAAGGTTTGCAACAGGCATATACTGACCCATGCCTGGCCCAGTACTACTACCACCTTGACTAAAATGTGGACTGAGAGGGTGTCCATACGATTCATCAACGTATGTCAAAAAAGTTTTCATTTGAAAACTACTTGTTTACCATTTTCATAACAGCATTTGCAGCAGCCATAAATTGACCCTTTTTGCCGTTAATCATTCGGATAAGTTTTGATTGATTATCTTTATTTACTTTATCTAATACCTGTATCATAACAGATGCAGTTGTCATGTCAACCTTCATAGAACCATCTTTAAACTTTAATGGTTTTGCAGATTTAGATTTAACAATACTCCTTAGTACAGCAACATTATCTTCTGCAAGTAAAGACTCACGATTGAAATCAGAAATAGATTCTTTAACTTTTTCTACCATTTTAGATTTTCTAGATTCTAATCTTTTTAATCTTGCAGTTTCTAGTTTTGCTTTGTGTGATTTATATGCCTTTGTTCTTGCATCAATGAGAGATCGTTTTTTTCTTTTTCTCATTCCAGTAGGGTTCATATCAACACCACTACCAGCCCCAGCAAAGTTTGTGGGTGCATCTTCTTCAATATCTTGTCCAGTGTATGCACTAACTTCTTTCCATTTAGCTGTCATCTTTAATGTCCTCCAAACTTACATATATCTCTTCTTGGGACTGCACATGAACAACAGGAAATATTTCAATGCCCAATATTGTATCTACTGGTGACTCATCTTTATAGGCTATAACCTTATCACCCTTCTTTGCAGATAACTCTTCTTCTTCTTTATTTAGTATATCTTGTATTAGTACATACTCTCCTTTGGGTAGTACCTCACCAAAACCTATTACTTCTTCTGAAATCTCATTATCCAACTCTATACCTTCTTCTTTGAGGTATTTCATAAATTCCTTCTCAAACATATCTGGATCTTCTACTTGTTCTTTAAATGTATCTTTTAGTAGAAACAAAGCAGCTGCATAAGTACCGACTTTTGTTCTAAGACCTGGCACCTTTGCAAATATCTTCTTGATATTAAAAACTAATTTATGGAGAATGGTATAAGAGTTTGCTAACTCTGATGTAGATAATTCTACTGCTGGTTTAGTAGAATTTGGTTTTTTAATGCGATTACCTTGTTTATCAATAATGCCAAACTTATAGGCATCCACTTTTTCAAAGGGAGTCGTAAGTAACTTTAAAAATCTGTATGTGACAAATAAGTCAATCGCTCTACCCATTATAGTTCCTTTAATACCTTATAGACATTTTCATCTTTATCTATATGTTTTATTTCATCATCTACAAGTATATTTAGGAATAATAAAAATGATTTAAGGGTAGGCCAATATTCTTCTTGTATCTTAAATAACAAAAGGGTGGCACAAGCATCTGAGCCAAAAACATTGTGTAAGACAATTATATGGTTTAATAACAATCTTTCTTTAAGTATTCCAGTATCATGGTACTTCCGTAAAAGTCTCTTGATATACTTAAATCTTTTAAAATCGTCTTCAAACTCTTTTTCGCCCTCACAATGTGGATTTTCATAATGTCTTATTGCATACATTAACACATTGTTAGGTGTTATTTTTTCGTACATTATTCTATATTGGCGTAAACTTTACATGAATTATTATTCGGCATCATCTCATATCGAATCTTCATTGTCAAACCACCTTCTATGATATGTGAAATACCATCATCATCTAAAAACTCACCAAATGGAGTATTTTCATCTTTACCAAAACGACCACCAAATTGTGACAGTGGTAGTTCAAAAGAACCACTAGAACCTTCCATCTTAGGAGTAGGTGCAAAAGTTAGTCCGATTTTAGTAAGAGTTGCTCTTAATTTTTCAATAGCGTGTTCTGCTACTAGATATTCACCGTTGCCTATTTGACCAACGATTGAATTTAGTCGTTTAAGTACGCTTGGATTGCCTACTTCAGTAGGATTGACATCTACAGTACCACCAACATTATTTGGGTTTTCCCCAACAGGCCCAGTTGGAAATCCACTAGCCTCTTTCATAAACTTCTTAAATGACTTCATTATCCCATCCTTATAAGAATAAAGGAGAGAGAGACAATCCCTCTCTCCTTATATTGTATATAACTAACTGAAAATTAGTCAGTAGCCTGTGTTTCAACAACACCTGTATCAGCAACAGCAGCGTGTGAAGCAATACAAGCCCAACCGATTGAACCTGTCCACATAAATGTAGCAGTGTCACCAGCAGTTGTCCAGTCAATGTCAACCCAACCTAGTGGATCAACTGGAGTCATTTCTGAAGTACCACCGTCAACTGTGTGAACGATGAATTTCAATTGACCTACAACTGTACCGTCAGCAAGAGCAGTAGCAACTGAACCTGTTGTTGTCAAGTTAGTGACAGCAGCAGTCGCATTAGCGATAGTTACAGAATCGTCTGACATTGCTTGGATAGAGTTAGTAAAACCTATGAATGAAGGTAGGTTGTTGATAAAATCTGTCGCAGAGATTTTCTTGTTAATAGGTGTACCTGTAGGGTCATCTACAACGTGAAAAAGGTCTGCACCAGCGATCCCTGTAGAGAGATCGGTTAGAGCGGTAATTTTCTTGTCGGCCATTTGGCTTCTCCTTATAAAAACCCCTTAATTGGGGAATATTACTGTGGATATTTATTCCACATCACTTGAGTCAGAATCATCTGGCCCGTCATTATCTATCTTTTTTAGAAAGTCATCACATTGTTGTAATGCACCAGTTAGTGCATTTATCAATCCAACACTTTCAATTCTTTGTTGCTCAAGCGACTGAAGTTTTTGTCTTACAACTCCAATATCAGTCGCTAAAGTAGTACGTCTTTCAGTAATAGCATCTTTAGTAATCATTTTCACCTCACATTATTTCATTAATTACATATCTATTTATAACACTTTAGGCAGCAGTTACTGTAATTCCTGTTAGAACTTTAGTAGCACTACCAGAAGCAGAACCATTTACTGTTGATGTTGCAACACCAGATGTTTCATCTTCTAAGTCGATGTTATCATTTTCATCTGTAGAATCGCCATCTGATCCGTCCATGACTAATGTATCTCTACCTGTATCATTTGCACCCTGTTCAAGAAGAATATCTCCACCAAGTTCTTCACCAGTTCTTGCGATTCCAGCGATATCTGTTTCACCACCATCACCTTGTACTTTAAAGTCAATTGATTCACCCAGAATACTGTCACCACCATCAGCAGCAAGTAACAATACTACATCGTCTGCAACTGTAATTGCTTGACTAACTGTAACACTTGTTTGTGATGCAACAGCAGTAATTGTCAATGAATTGTCTGTTGAAAGAGCAGTTCCACCAGCTTCGTCTGTGATAGAAGCGGCAGCACCTTTAACTGTGATGACATCACCTACAGCCATTGTACCAGAAACTCCATCAACAACGAGTGTTGTTGCAAGTGTTAATGCTCCATTAACTGTTGCAGTTTTAGCTGCAGCACTGTCTAGTATCAATCTGTCGCCTGCAACATCAGCAGAAGCAGCAGTTGTACCATCTTCTAGTCTCAATGCAAGTGCTGAAACACCATCTTCTTCTTTAATATCAGCAGATCCGTTGAATGTGATACCTGAGATTAGTGCAGTATCATCACCTTGTCCACCACCATTAAATGCAAGAACAGCGTCATCACCTGTTTGTGCCAAACCTCTGAATACTATTTGGTTAGTTCCAGTACCAGAATAGTACTGACAAGCCATTGTACTGTCTTCTACCATATCTGTTGTACCAATTCGTGATAACAGAATATATGCTTTATTTGTTATTGTTTGATTAGCAGTTCGTGCAGCTGATGTAATATCTACAGCTTCATCAAATGTTACTGTAATATCAAATGTTCCAGTATCTGCTATTGCTGCATCTGTCCAATCTATAGACTTAACCGTTGCACCACCAAATACTGCAGCAAGATTACGAATACAAACTAATACTTCTGGTTGTGCTGCTTTGTTATCGTTTCCAGATGCACCTAGGCCTGGGGCCAATCCCCAACCACCAGCAACTGCTATTGCGTTTTCTCTTGCACCCATAGAACCAGCTGCATTAGAATCTCTTGGTAGAAACTTTGGCCGACTTGCAGCGTTTGTGTTGCTTCCCCATAAACCCATTTTAACTCTCCTTATTCATAAGAATATGTAATATTTCTTATATTTATAATTATTTAAAACCTAAACGCTTTAATTCGTTTAAAGTTTTTGGTACAGCTGTATGATGAATACCAATCCCACCTTTTGCTTCCCACTCTTTAATATTTTTAATATAATCATCAATAAGAACATTTGGTTCACCGTCAGTCATTGCATAAGCTTGTTTCTGTGATCTTTCTACCAAGTGTATATTCCCTCTTTTAAATTTTGTATTCTTAGAGAGCCATTTCATTTTTCCACTTTTTGAACTAGGGTCTTTACCAGAAAAAGCAGAGAGAATATGTGCATCATATTTAATTATCATTTCATGTATTCTCTTTGCAGCTGGCATCCACTCTAAATTTGCCCAAAAATCTTTAGTACTAGAAATCTGTTTCCATCTTTCAACTTTATCAGCAGTAACAAAACTACCACCAGTAACTTCGTCTGCCTTCTTCATAAAATTACACAGAACCATATCCATATCACAATATACTGAGGGAAGATCCCCCTTACTCACTTCAATTAGGTCTGTTAATTGTTTCATTATCTAACATTCTTCTTTCCAAGTTTAATTTCTTTCATATCAGGTTGTACACTGACTTTAGTCATTGGTTTACCTGTCATAGTCTTATCTTCTTTTTTAGAAACCTTTTCTTCTTTCTTATCGAAAGGATTGTTTCCCTCTTCTACACCCCACATTTTAGCAAGTGCTTCACGCATGGTGTCATTTTTCTTTTGTATTACACCAACTGTTTCGTTCCAATCAGCGGTTGACTGGCCAGGCGTCATGTTCAATGAATTTACTGTTGCCTCTGGAGTTCCGTATTCAAAAGCTTCTTTTGACATTGCTTTAGAAACTGCCTTACGTCTTTTATGTAAATACTCATCAGAACTATCTACATCTCCATCGTTGTCAATATCTTTGTCTTTACGGTTTGCAAATTTCTTCTTAACAGCTTTAGGTTGAACTGCGTCCATTCCTTCACCATCATCTGACTTATCATTCTTATTAGTCTCTTTCATTTCTGGCTTGTCATGTGTATACCCCATCTTTTTCATTCGTAGATGGTCGTCCATAGTATCGGCTTTATATCCTTTACCAGTTTTTGGGTCATACATCATGTGTGGTTCAAATGCTTCCCCTTTAACAGTTTTAAGAATTGCTTCCTCAAGACTGCCTGTTTTTCGATCAAAATATTTACTGTTGAAACTCATTTTATTTCCCCTTTACAGCATTGAGCAAGTCTTTGTACGATCTTGCAATTCTTCTTTGAAATGCTTCCTTATCGTCAGCACGCCTCATGTTTTCATGTTTAGTTAATGCTGCAGCTGCAACATTTGGGTGAACCTTTTCTTTACCAGAAGCAAACTCTACTGGTTTTGCACCTCTCAAATTAATAACTTTTCTAAGTTGTAGAATAATGTTTTTACTTGCATTATCTACATCTTTATCTGTAGCACGAACATCTATATCAGCTGGATCAATGTCTCTGGCTTCACTTCTTGTAATACGATCTACAGTAGAAGCGATAAGGAAAGATTCTGGTATAACTCTTAGTTTACCAGCGATATAAAGTGGATTCATTTTCATTGCTTTTTGTGCGTCCTTTTCATCATTTTTACTTACTCTTATAATAAACTTACCACCCTTTTGAGACAGTTTATATTTAATTTTGCCCATTGCATCTTCAACATCAGTTACTATGTCTTTCATCTTACCTTCATCAAGGTTTTCGTTCTGTCGTTTAAGAACAGCCATAACTTGTGGGTGGTCAGATAATCCTTTTTTCATTTTCTCAATTGCTTTAACAGCACCTGTCATATTTCCACCAGCATATCTTTTATCTGATGCAATACCGATTGCCATTTTAATTTCTTTAGGACTAAACTTTGCTTCATCAAGTTCAACTTCTTCTTTGATATTCAGACGTTTCATAGCTGACTTAATCATAGGCACCATATCTGTTCCTGTTTTTGCATCAAACATATCATCAGCCAATTCATCATCACCAATATGTTTCATTACAAACTTTACCATTAAATCACCTTTTGGAATTGGTTTTTGCATCCTCTTTTTTAAAGCGTTCATATTCTTTGCGATATGCCATGTACCCTCATCAAGTTCGACTTCTTCTTTAGTGAGTGTAAGATCAGTTCCTTTTGCCTTTGCTGCACCCATTTTATATCTAATTTGTTTTGCTGACAAATCATTAGGACGTACATTGTATGTACCATCACCAAAGTCGTGAATTATTGTATGTTTGACACCTTTATGAGGCCCTGTTTTAGCAATAACTATATCTTTAACTTTGAGCTCATCAAGTTCAACTTCTTCTACCTGTGTGTCAAGGTAATCTGCCATACCATCTAGTTTGTCAACTGCGATTGCAACTTTGTTAGTCCACCATGAAGGCAGTGCATCTTCTGGACTTAACTTAGAAAGTTCACCAGACATCTTTGTAAGTGCAGACATAGCAACCTTTACGTTGGTTTGTGCAGAAGCAACATCTGTGTGGCCACTTTCTTGAACTTCAACTTCTTCTTTGCTTTCCATTCTTTTGCCTTGAGTAGCACTTACATTTCTAGGAAACTTGTCCACTGCAACTTTCTTACCATGATCCATAACTTTTTTGCCTAGTGGTGTAAGATTGCCCTTCTTGTCATACATCATATTGATAAGTTTTTTCTCAGCAGCTGTCAATTCGTTAATATCTTCAACTTCTTCTTTTTTATTCTTATCTTTTTCTTTATATCCACTTGCAAATGCAGCACGCCTTTGAGCATCACTCGCAAATCCCTCTCCCAAAGGAGCCCAAGTTGTTGTTCTTGATTCTACTTTACTTGGATCAAACGACCTTGCTTGTTCCAGTAAGTTTGACATTCTGACTGTACCCATATTACTACCCCTTCATCAAATCTGTTACTGACTTAGTACTCCAGAATTTACAAGACCAATATCCTGCTGTGGTCTTATCTTTTTTCTGATCGCAATTATGTCTAGCTCGAAATGCTTTTCTTCTTGCTGGGTCATCTCGTTTGATAGACATATTTGGATCACCAAACTCTACTTTGACCACGTTACCTTTTTTATTACGGACATAAACTTTATATTTCTTTACATCACCCCTTGTAGGATTATTTAGTTCTTTTCCACTTTTATCATCTTTTTCTGTGACTTCGCCCCATTCATTTAAATCTTCACTTGCTCTTTTGATCTGATTAGGTGTTGGAGCTCCCTTATCACCTTTACTTCTCATCTTTTCACCAGAACCCTTTGCAATTCTTGCTTTCTTCTTTCTGATATTATCCCAGAGACTCTCAGTTTCAACTGACTCTCCACGAACCTGTTTTGCAAGGTCTTTGTCTGCCTTACCCCAAGTACCAGAACTTTTAGTAACAAATGAGTTAACTCTTGCAAATGCCCATTGTTGTGCAGTTGTGCCTGGCCTGTGTCCTGTCTTATATGCAGCCATTCCTCTGTCATATACTTTCTTGAGAATACTGTAAGGCATACCAGACTTTTCTGCTTTATTTACAAGGCCCTCAATTTTTTCACTAATTACTGCTTCTTTCTTTGGTTTTTCACCACGTTCTTTTTTAGATATTGCAATTGCAGCTTGTTGTGCTGGAGATACTGCTTCATCTTTTTTAGAAAGGTATGCAGCAACTGCCATATCTTTACGTTTTTCTTTAGACTTACCTTTAAACTGTGGTGCATCAGACTTTGCGAAATCATCTATATAATCACCAGCATCTGCATCTTTGTCTAGTACTTCCATACTAACTTTTTTAGTTACATTTACTCTCAGGGTTTCTAATTCTTTTTTAAGTTTATCTATCTCATTTCGCGAAACATTTAACCCAGACTTTTGTAAGTCTTTTAAAGACAAGCTAAGTTCATTTATCTTTGAGGTATCAGTTGCCATAAATGGGCCTCGTCTTAATGCCTTAAATGATATATTAGTTTCATTACCAAATATTTCTTTTGGATGTATAATATTAAATGTAACCATTTCAGTAGAGTTGTTAATTTTCACCAACTCCATGTCTATTTCTTTATATACTTTACCTTTGAATTTAAGACCATGTGCAGTTACAAGTTTTTGAACTTTACCACCAGCAACTGCTTGTTTTACTCTTACTTCATCTAAAGATGACTCACCATACATTTGTTTAAATTTCTTGGTGTGTACAGACGGTTTTGTCTTTGCAGTTGCATCGCCTGGCGCAGGGCCAGATTTCTTTGCTTTAAAGTGTGCATCTCTTTTATCTTTAGTAGATTTTGCCATGTCACCAGCATAATACTTTGCTGGTTGTGTGCCCTCTTTATCCTTAACATCTTTATCTTGTTTTACTTCTCGTAATCTTGGTTCTCTACGATTATCAGATGGATCTTCGTTCTTTAAATTGCTTGGATCATTATTCATAGGATCATTGTCTTTATGTCCTACGTCCATACCATCTACTATTTTATTACCCATAATTCTACGAGCTTTGTTTCTAGAAGACCGTCTTGCAATCTGTTCTGGTTGTCCTTGATAATTGTCGTATTCTTTTCTATAATCTCGTTCCACAATGTCATGTAACCAAGTCTTGTGTACTTTACCATCTTCTGAAACAAATGTCAAGTAGTTTGTTCCTTTTCTTATAACTTTTCCTTCATTGCCATGAGCTTCAACAATGTCACCAACATTCCATATTTTACCTGTAAGATACATATCTCTAAGAGTTTCAAAGTCTGACATTTCTCCCATGTCTCGTTCTTCACGAATACCCATGTTCTTGCGAACA
>Ga0206126_10003721_pt1 | contig 15279 bp, 19 predicted proteins | sample Helgoland_Spring_5_FD_148621 | JGI IMG/M metagenome (GOLD analysis project Ga0206126, IMG submission 148621) | Pelagic subsurface seawater microbial communities from Kabeltonne, Helgoland, North Sea - Helgoland_Spring_Bloom_20160412_1 | ecosystem: Environmental > Aquatic > Marine > Epipelagic ...
ACGAACTGCTTCTGCGCGGAATTCCGGGGTTGGTTGCTGTGCCATGATGTTTCTCCTTTGTGGCAAAATACCAAGTCAAAGGAGCGGAACAATTCCGTGACAGGTCCATAGAGCCGCAGAATTGCCATTGAACTTAAAGATCACTCTTCTCCCTTTGGAGCATATCTCTTTCGGTATGGAACGGTTAGGAGGACGGGGCGCTGCGAAATTTCGCTTCTCTGCACAATGGGCCCGTCGGTTTACGCCGTGTTGCCCTCAAAGACCTGAAACGACAGATCGACCACTCTGTGGCCATCTGTTTTTGCATCGAGCAAGAGCTTTACCGCTTCCTGCCCCATTTCAAAGCGGGGGGTTTGGATGCTGGACAACGGCAAAGGCGTAGCTTTGCCGATCTCGATACCGTTAAACCCCATCAGGCCCAGATCGCCGGGAACGTCGATTTTTGCGCCCATCGCATAGAAGAGGCCGCCCATGGCCAGGTCATCGTTGGCATAAAATATGCAGTCGATGTCGGGATGCTGCGCCAATAGATCGGCGGTTGTGCGGGACCCCGCGACTGCGGACGAGCGTTCATCGACAATTATGGATCCGACCAACGGCGCGCCAAGCTCAACCAGTCTCGCCTCAAAGGCAATGCGCCGCGCGCGGGAGCGTTCGGGCCGTTCATTCCACGCACCTATGTAGCCGATTTTGCGATAGCCCTTATTATAAAGGTGATCTGCGGCTGTCACGGCGGCCTCACTGTGCGAAATGCCGACCGCAGAGCCGATAGGTGTGCCTTCGACATCCATAATTTGCACAACAGGAATGGCCAGTTGCGCGATCATTTCAGGGATCGGGGTCGTGTGGTGCAGTCCCGTCATGATGATGCCCATCGGGGACCATGACAGAAGTTCGCGGATGACCTGCAATTCGCGGTCGGGGTCATATTGACTGAGGCCCAGCACGGAGTGCAGGCCGTGTTTGTTCAGTTCAGATTCGATCCCATCCAAAACTGCCGGAAAAACGTCGTTGCTCATGGAAGGCAGGATCACTGCCACCAGATTACTGCTTTGGTTCTTCAGCGCACCGGCCAAGCGATTCGGCGTGTAGCTGAGCGTATTGGCCGCTTCAATCACCTTGCTGCGCAGCTTATCCGAGATGTTTGGCGCGTTGCGCATCACCCGCGAGACCGAAATTTCGGACACCCCTGCGAGGGTCGCAACGTCGCGCAGTGTTGCGCGATTGGGCTTTTCGCCTTTGATACCGGGACCCTCGATCATATTCGGAGCCTATGCACCAAAGCGCCAATTGGCAACGATAACAATTCAATTGACAACGCTACCAATTGAATGACACCGTTAACAATATCAGCTTTCTTTGGGAGGAAACTATGAAACTTGGATATTTTGCATCTACCGCGATCGCTGCGGTTATCGCTGCCGGCAGCGTAGCCGCGCAGGACTTTCCTGAGCGCCCGATCAACCTGATCGCTCCGTTCAATGCTGGCGGCGGTACGGATCTTTTGCTGCGGGGTCTCGCACCGCATTTTGCCGAAGCCATCGGCGGTGATGCCTTTGTGTCAAACATGGCTGGCGGGTCTGGCACCGTCGCGGCTTCTGCCCTGCAGGGTCAGCGTCCTGACGGCTATCAGCTGGCCTATATGTCGGTGACCGTGTCGACCATCCAGCCGCAAATCAAAAATGTGCCTTACGGCCTGGACAGCTGGACACCAATCTGTTCGATCGCAGCATCGCCAACCATGCTGTTCGTGTCTGCAGACAGCCCGTACCAATCCATGGACGATGTGGTTGCCGCGGTTAAGGACGCTCCGGGTGAGCTGGTCTATGGCTCGTCGGGTCCTGGTGCGATCACGCATCTGACCATGGTGTCCGCCTTTGCCGGTCTGGACGTCATTGACGACATGAAGCACCTGCCGTTTCAGGGCTCCGGCCCCGCAATCAAAGAGCTGACAGCAGGAAACATACAGTTCTTCGGGGACACTGAATTGCTGATGAAGCGCGGTGATTTCCGGCCTTTAGTGGTCTTCAACGACGAGCGTGTGGAGAACTTCCCCGACGTGCCGACCGCCACCGAGGTGGGCATCGAGGCGCCTTTGAACGAGCTCTACCTCTGGGGTGGTCTGTTCGCCCCTGCCGGGCTTGAGCCTGAGGTGACGGTAATGCTGGAATCCGCTTGTGAAACGGCAGTGGCATCCGAAGGGTTCCAAGAATTCGCGGAAAACTCCGGCACCGTCATTAACTACCGCGGCGCGGAAGAGTTCGATGCGTTCTACCGGGCGCAATACGAGGCCAACGCGGCCTTGATCAAAGCCGCCGGGCTCTAAAAAAGCACGAAACGCCACCTGCGGTCTGGGCCGCAGGTGGCACCCTTTCTTCTGCAAAGGTTTATCCATGCAACGGTTTGCCAATGAACGGGTGATCGTTCAGCTGGCCTTGCTGCTCGTGGCGGTCGCGCTTTATGCCTCGACCTTCGGCCAGAGCTTCAGCTCCAGTGATCTTGCCCAATCCCCGATGTTCTTTCCCCGCATCGTCCTGACCCTCTGGATCGGGCTCAGTCTGATTGCGTTGGTTCAGGCCGTTCGCACGCAGGCGGATGTGGCCCCAATTGCCAGCTGGACGCGCATCGCCGTCGTGCTGATATCGGCCTTGATCTACACCAATGTGATCGGCTCGGAAGGGTTCTTCCTGCCCTCGGTGGTCTTTGCGCTGATTTGCCTGCCCGCCTTCGGCATCCGCAAGCCGTTCATCGTGGCGGCCTTCGCATTGTTGGTGCCAGGGGTTCTGGTGGCGCTCTTCAATCACTCGCTGGGCATGCCGTTGCCGACATCCCGTTTCACCTACATGTTCTGAGGGTCTGATATGCTGTCTTCTCTCCCTGAAGCGATTGGTATTCTCTTGAGCCTTGAGGGCTTGCTGGTGCTGATCCTTGGTACTGTCCTGGGCATCATCCTGGGCGCTATGCCGGGGATCGGGTCCACGGTTGCTGTGGCCATCGTGCTGCCCTTCACCCTGACCATGGGCCAGGCGCCCGCGATCATCCTGCTCTTGGCCGTCTATGCCGGGTCCGTCTACGGCGGCTCGATTGCCGCGATACTGATCAACACGCCGGGCACGCCGCAATCGGCGGCCACCTGTCTTGACGGCTACCCGATGGCGCAACGTGGCGAGGCTGGACTCGCCCTTGGATGGGCCACAGTTGCCTCCGTTATCGGGGGTCTGGTCTCCGCCGTGGTGCTGATCTTTCTGGCACCGCAACTGGCGGCTGTCGCGCTAGAGTTCGGTCCGATTGAGACCTTTGCACTGATCCTGCTGGGGATGACCTGTATCGTGTCGGTCTCGACTGGCTCGGTTGTCAAAGGCCTGATGGCCGGGATGATCGGCATCTTTCTGTCCACCGTAGGCGGGGACCCGATCCTGGGCGAGATGCGGTTCACCTTCGGCAACTGGCAGCTGTTCGCGGGCTTCAACCTGCTGGCCGTGGTGATTGGCGTCTTTGCATTGTCCGAAGTGTTCATCCGGGCAAGCAACAAGATCACAACCGTCTCGGAGCTAGTCGCCTTCAACGGCATCGTTCTGCCCAGCTGGCAGATGTGGAAAGGCCGCCTGCGCAACCTTACCAAATCCGTGGCCATCGGGAATGTCATCGGCGTGCTGCCCGGCACCGGGGCAGCGACGGCGGCCTTTATTTCTTACGCCGAAGGCCGCCGCTCCTCCCCCAACCGCGAGGGCTTTGGCAAGGGTGAGCCCGACGGCATCGTGTCGTCCGAGGCGGCCAACAACGCAGTCACCGGCGGCGCTCTGGTGCCCACGATGGCGCTAGGCATCCCCGGTGATGCGATCACCGCCGTGATGCTGGCAACGCTGACATTGCACGGCATCACGCCGGGGCCAAAGCTGGTCGAGGATAACCCGACCTTGATCGCCACGATCTTTGCCGGGTTCTTTGTTATCAACCTGCTGCTGCTGCCCCTTGGCATGCTGCTGTCGCGCGTCGCGGCCCCCATCCTGCGGGTGCGCGAAGCGTTCATGATGACGTCGATTGTCATCCTCTGCGCGGCTGGCATCTATTTCGTGCGCGGCAACCCGTTTGATTTGCTGGTCATGGGCGGCGCCGGTGTGGTGGGCTTTTTGCTGCGCCGTCAGGGCGTGCCGATGGCCCCGCTGGTAATCGGCATGGTGCTTGGCCCCACGCTGGAGCTGACGTTGCGCCAAGGCCTTATCCTGACCGATGGCAACTTCTTTGCCTTCTTTACCGGGCATCCGATAGCCCTCGTGCTGGCACTGGCGGCTTTGGGGGCGCTCAGCCTGCCCATCATCCGCGCACTCAGAGGTGGGGCCAAGACATGAGCGATCCAACCAACTGGTTGTTGATTGCGCCGATCCTGCTGATTGTCGGCGCAGTTGCAGGCACCCTTGCAGGTTTGCTGGGGGTCGGCGGCGGCATTGTGATCGTCCCGGTGCTCTATTGGCTGACCGAGGTAGGATTGCTGGACGTGCCCCAAGAGGTGGCTATTCATTTCGTCGTGGCGACCTCCTTACTGACTATCATTCCCACGTCGATTTCATCGGCCCGGGCGCATCACAAAAAGGGGTCGATTGATCTGGACATGTTCAAATCATGGGCCCCTTGGATGGTCCTCGGCGCGCTAATCGGTGGCGTTTTCGCAGCCAATGTGAATGCGACTGTGCTGTCAGGCGTTTTCGGCATCATCGCGATCCTCGTGGTACTGAACATGCTCAACCCCAAACCGCTGACGCTGGCCGAGGCCCCGCCCGCCCCCCTGCCTGCCCGGATGGCAATCGCCGGTCCCATAGGCGCGTTTTCCGCGATGATGGGCATTGGCGGGGGCACTTTGTCCGTACCCACGATGACACTCCTGTCCTTCCCGGTGCACCGCGCCGTGGGAACGGCGGCGTTGTTCGGCCTGATGATCGCGGTGCCGGGCATTGTCGGCTATGCGCTTGCGGGTCAGGACATCCCCGGTCTGCTGGCCTATTCCATCGGTTACATCAACTTGCCCACTGCGTTCAGCATTTCCTGCGCCACCTTCGTCTTTGCACCGCTTGGCGTGAAGATCGCCCACAAACTCAACGCGCGCCGATTGCGCCTCGCCTTTGCGGTCTTTCTTGGGATCAGCGGGGCCAAGATGCTGTCGGAGGCCTTCTTATGAGTGCGAACCTGTCAGAGGGGATGTTGCGGACAGACAGGCTGTCGGTCCATCACCTGCGGGCCGGTCCTGCGACCACGGCCCCGCGGGTTTTGCTCCTCGGCGGGTCGAATTTCGACCTGCGCTACAAACGGGCGTTCCTTGACACCGATCTGGTGCATCACTTCGATATCGCCACGTACGAGCCGCGCGGCATCGGCCGTACGGAGCAGCCTGCGGGCGAGTGGACCATGGCTGACTACGCACGCGATGCGCTTGCGGTGATGGATGCGCTCGGTTGGGACAATACCTGCGTGATTGGCGAGAGCTTTGGCGGCATGACGACGCTGCATCTGGCGTTGACAGCACCCGCCAGGGTGCGCGCGATGGTCATCGCCTCGGCCACCGCGGGCGGGCCTGACCATCGGTCCTATGACATTTCAACTTTCCTCGACCTCCCGCGCCATGAGGCCGCTGCGCAGGCCATGTGCCTACAGGATACCCGCAGCCTTGACTTACAAGGCACGAACCCGACTGAGTTCGCAACCAAACTGGCTGAACGGGTGGCCTTCGAGACCGCTTTTGCCGACCCGTCTATCACCAACGGGGGCTATTCCCGCCTGCTTGATGCGCGGCGCGATCACGATGTGACTGCGCAATTGACCGCGATCACGCCCCCCACCACCATCATAGCTGGCGCACATGACGCGCAGGCCACCCCTCATTCACAACGCGCCCTTGCAGGGAGCCTGCCGAACGCCGAATTCCACATGTTTAAGGCAGGCCATGGTGTTCTTTTCACCACGCCGGGCGCAATTTCATTGACCATAGACGTCCTCAAGGCCGCTACGGCCCAGGACACTGCTGTCGCAGGAGATCACACGACATGAGCACCATCGCTGTTTTTGGATTAGGCGCCATGGGCTACGGGATGGCATCCTCCATTCTGCGCGCCGGGCACACCACCTACGGGTTCGATGTCGTGCCCGCACAGATGGAACGGTTTCAGTCCCAAGGCGGGGCAACCGGCACTGTGGCGGAGGTGGCAGGCAGCCTCGATGCCGTGGCCATTGTGGTACTGAACGCAGCGCAAACCGAGGCGGTGATGTTCGGCGGAGGTGGCATCGTGCCGCAGCTCAAAAAGGGGTCTGTGATCCTCGCCTGCGCCACCGTTCCGCCGGAGTTTGCCCGCGCGATGGAGGCGCGATGCGCGGAACATGGCGTGCTTTTTCTAGATGCGCCCATCTCGGGCGGGGCCGCAAAAGCCGCCGCAGGCAAGCTGTCGATAATGGCGGCAGGCAGCGATGCCGCCTTCGCCGCCGCCGGGCCGGTGCTGGAGGCCACGGCTGAAACCGTCTTCACCTTGGGCGATGCGGCAGGGGCGGGTTCAGGCATGAAAGCGGTGAACCAGCTTTTAGCCGGGGTCCATATTGCCACCATGGCAGAGGCGCTGACCTTTGGCATGACCCAAGGCGTGACCCCTGAAAAATTCGTCGAGGTCATCTCCAAATGCGCAGGCACCAGCTGGATGCTGGAAAATCGCGCGCCGCATATTGTGGAAGGCGATTACACCGCGCTGAGTTCCGTCAACATCTGGCCCAAGGACCTTGGGATCGTTCTGGATATCGCGAAATCCGCGCAGTTCAGCGCACCCATCACGGCTGTGGCGCTGCAGCAGTTCATCGCCGCTGCGGGCATGGGACTGGGCGGCGAAGATGATGCAGCGGTCGCCAAGGTTTACGCGCGCAACGCAGGGCTGAGCTTGCCGGGTGAAGACGTATGACCACGCTTCTGGGCTGTATCGCGGACGATTTCACCGGGGCCACCGATCTGGCGGGGTTGCTGGCGCGCAGCGGCGCGCGCGTCTCCTTGCGCATTGGCGTCCCCTCCGAGCCGCCCAAGGACACCGCTGCGTTTGAGGTCATCGCGTTGAAATCCCGAACCGCCCCAAAAGCGGAGGCGATTGCCGAAACCCGCTCGGCTTATCACTGGCTCAAACAGTCGGGCGCGCAACGGTTCTTCTGGAAGTACTGCTCCACCTTCGACAGCACGGCAGAGGGCAATATCGGCCCCGTTGCCGAGGCCTTGATGGCCGATATCGGCACGGATCAGACGATCTATTGCCCCGCCTTCCCCGAAAATGGACGCGCCATTTTCATGGGCAACCTCTTTGTGGGCGAGCAACCCCTCGCTGAAAGCCCGATGAAGGATCACCCGCTGACCCCGATGCGGGACAGCAACCTGATGCGCCTTTTGACCCCGCAAGTCACGCGGGGCGTGGGGCTGGTCAACCGACTGACGGTGGCCGAGGGGCCTAAGGCCGTGGGCACGGCGTTGGACAAACTTCGCGACTCGGGCACTGCCCATGTGGTTGTCGATGCGGTCGCCAATGCTGATTTGGACGTGATCGCGAAGGCCAGTCGCCATCTGCCGCTTCTGACCGGCGGGTCCGCCATCGCCATGCCGCTGCCTGCGCTCTACGCCGCCGATGGTCTGCTGGAACTGGACGACGACCAAGCCGCCTACGACCTGCCCGAGGCGCGCACGGTCGTGCTTTCCGGCAGTTGCTCCGCCATGACCAACGCGCAGGTCGCCCATTACCGCGCTTCTGGCAAACCGTCCTATCAGCTCGACCCGATGACACTGGCCGATCACGGTATGGATGCGGTGCTGGCATGGCTCGCCCAGCTGGACCTCAGCCAAGCCCCGCTCATCTATGCAACCGCCGATCCGGCGAGCGTGAAGGCCGCGCAGGACAAACTGGGCCGCGATGCCGCTGGCGCCCTGATCGAAGATGTCCTGTCCGCCTGTGCCGTGGCCGCCCGGGACGCGGGCGCGCGCCGGTTCCTCGTGGCGGGGGGCGAAACCTCGGGTGCGGTCACCAAGGCGCTCGGCGTTCAGACGCTTGGCGTCGGGACAGAGATCGCACCCGGCGTCCCATGGACCTATTGCTCAAGCGCAGGCCACGACGTGGCCCTGACGCTGAAGTCTGGTAATTTCGGATCGGAAGATTTCTTCTCCTTCGCCCAAAAGGTCCTGGGCCGCGCATGAGCACCGAAACGCGCCTTCGCGAACAGATCTGCCTGCTGGCCAAGTCGATGTTCGATCGCGGCCTGACCGGCGGCAGCACCGGCAACATTTCTGCCCAGACCGAGGACGGGGGCCTGTTGGTGTCGCCCACGGGCACGAGTTTCGGACGGCTGGATCCGGGCCGGTTGTCCCGGTTCGATGCAGACGGCATCCTGATTGATGGCGATCCCCCGACCAAGGAAATGCCCCTGCACAGCGCGTTTTACGATATGCGCAGCACGGCAGGCGCGGTGGTGCACCTGCACAGCTGCCACTCCGTCGCGCTGTCGCTGATGGACGATGTGGACGAAGACAACTTCCTGCCGCCGCTCACGCCATATGGCATCATGAAGCTGACGGCCTTTTCGACCTCTCCCATCGACTGCAACACATCTTCATCCGTCCGCCACGGGCCCCAGAGATCGACGGGCATCCGGACGGAGCCGTAGCGGTATTCCTTGCCCTCGGTGGCGACCGAGAAGACGTTCGGCACGAACAGCTCCGGCACGTTCTGATCGTAATCGTCATGGACCTGGAGCGCGCCATCAAGCCAGCTTTGGCTGGAGCGGACTGGCGTCTTGGCCTCGATCAGGACAAGCGGCAGGCCGTTGACCAGCAGCATAAGGTCTGGGCGTTTCTCAGTCTTGCCGGCGCGGAAGGTGAACTGCTGGGTGACGACAAAGCTGTTCTGCTCGATGTCGCCGAAGTCGATCAGGCGGATGGGCGCGGCAGGTGTCGAGGTCGCGCAGAGCGTTCTGGCTGACACGCAGGCCGCCGTTCTGCCGCTGGTGCCATATCTCGACACACTCCGCTGGGTGTTCATCGCCATGGCGCTCGGTGGGATCGCAGTCACGATCTACGCCCGCCTTGACGACTGGAAACGGGGGCAGAGGTGATCGCCACCTTGCTCGGCGCGATCGCCGCCAGCCCGTGGATGCGGGCCGCGCTTCGCTACGGGTCCATTGCACTCGCCATCATCCTGTTCCTGATGTCGATCAGCCGCACCGGTGAGCGCGTCGGTCGCTTGGCGGAACGCCTTGAAACGAGGGAGAAGGCCAATGAAATCCAACGCCGGATGCTGGACGCGGCGGCGCGTCGCCCTCGTTCTCGCGACGATCTGGCTGAGCGGCTGCGCGACGGTCAGTTCTGACGTCGACGGACACGGGGCATGTCCGCCGGTCGTCGAGTACAGCGGTGAGTTTCAGGCGCGAGCAGCTGAGGAGTTGGCGCTACTGCCGAACGGATCGGCTGTCATCGAGATGATGAGCGATTATGTGGTGATGCGGGATCAGTCGCGGGCTTGCTGATAGAGGCAAAACCCGAAATAACTGCGGCATTCAAATTAATGATGTTATCACCTCTCGCTCGCCCCCATTCAGGCGTGCCAACCCAGCCCATCGGTCGGCACGCCTGTTCCTATCCCTGACCAGGAACCCCTGGTCAGTCGGCCGGCGAAAACTCGAGCCAGCCTGGTGGGCTCCGAACGGGTTCGCCGCCATCCCCACCACCGCACTTGATCCGCCCCACCGTGCGGCGTCTCCTGCGGTCCCCGCGGTTATAGGGTCCCCATTCTTCGCCATGCGTTCCCTTGTGGGACGATCAGCTATCCGCTTTCGCACCTGCTTCGGGGTGCGCCGACAGCTGCCCGAGATGGGCAACGATCTTGCGGAATTCGTTCAGAATTTCGCCGTGGTGTTTGGCGAGATATCGCGTAAGCCTCTCGTTAAGGAGCAGCCGCTCGACATAGCGACCTGCCACAACCAGTCTGAGATGGTCCGGCCCCAAGGTGTTCTCGATCAGCTTGATATTGCGCTGCAGACTTGCCATTTCTGTACGCATGCGTTCCGCCTGTTCAGGTGACACTCCCGGATCCTTCTTTGCGACAGGGTCCACCAAGTCACTCGCATCGGTTGCAGCTAAAATGGCATCTGCGTAGGCGACAGAATAGTTGTTCGCCGCGATCATCAATTCGGCAGCCTGTATCTGGCGCATGGGCTTCATTTTGCGCAGTGCCCTGAAGCAGTTGAGCGGGCAGTGCTTTGCTTTCAGGAGATCCGCGACTTCGGGACAGATCCCGTTCAGAAGTGTACGCTTGCGCCGGATCAGCGCCACGTCCACGTTCAAGGCGGCCGCGATCCGGGTCTCGGAAACGCCTCTTTCAACCGCGCGCAGGATCATCTTGTGTTCCTGTATGGTCGCCAACCGGCTGATGCGCTTGTTGTATGTAAAGGCTTCATCATCGGTTGCGACAAGGCATGTCACGCTTTCCTGGTCCATCTCCTTCAAGACCTGCAACCTGACGTGACCATCAAGCAGTATGAACGTATCTTTTTGGCTTCGGTTGCGGGCGACAACGGGCGGTTCGATCAGGCCAACTTCCCGGATGGATGCAGCGATCTGGGCGTATTTTGCGCTCTTGGCCACTGTCGCAGGCAGTTGCTTGACCGGCAGGATCGCGGCAATCGGGATGTTCAGGGTTGTTGGCTCAAAACCAGGTCCCACCGTCTGATCCGATGCTGTTCCAGGGTCTTTCATGTACGTGCCTCCCGAAGGCCGTCGACAATCATCTGCGGCAGGGTATCGAGACCTTCGGCCCTGAGCAGGGTCAGATAATTCTCGTCCTTCAGCAGGGACTGGAATGCGGCATCGATGAACAGCAAGTTACTGCGCGTCTGGTCTGCCCTGCGGACCATGTCGCCCTGGCGTTCGGCCTCTGCACGATAGGCACGCACCAGCGCCGCAGAGGTCATTCGGGTCCGTTTTCCTTTGCGTCCGGAAATTGCATTGTGTTTACCGTGGCGCTGGCGCAACTCTACGAGGCGGCGTGCCTCGAGGAGCTTTTTTCCACGTAACTCACCCGATTGATAAGCGGCTTCCAGCGCTTTCTGAACATCGTCATCTTCCGCGCGTGCAATGTATAGCGCGACGCTGAGTGGCATGTGGCCGGTCTCCACGGCAATCAGCAGGCGTTCCTCGCCCTTTGCAATCAGTTCTCCGATTTCGCGGACATAGGCGAGGGAGAGACCCGTCTTGCTGGCAATCTGCTGGTCAGAGTTTCCGCGTTCCCGCAACAGACCGATATCCTGCAACAGTTCGAGCGGGCGGTGCTGGCGCCGGGCTATATTCTCAATAACACTGCGCAAAAGCCGCTCCTCTTCATCGGCCTCTATAACGATGGCATGGATATGAGTCTGGCCGAGGGCAGAGAACGCCTCCATTCGGCCCTGGCCACATACAAGCCGGTATTGATCTTCGCCGCCCTCGACAGCACGTGACACCGTGATCGGCTTTTTAAGCCCCACCTTTTCGATGCTTTCAACAAGCTCTCGAAACGTTTTCTCGGAACGTTCACGTGGGTTTTCGACTGTTATTGCTGCAATCGGTATGCTTAGCACAGTCGTCGTCTGATCGAACCCAGTCACCATGGTGCGACTTCCGACACCGGGACGCGCCGCGCCATGTCGAATAAGAAATCGAGCGTATCGAAGCGGAAGGCATCCAGCATCAGGCCATTCTCCTCAGCAAGCCCCAGCCGGTTTGTTCGCATCTCGAATTGGGGCAGAAGGTAATAATCGAGCGCGGCCTCGTTGCTGCGGTCCATCCGGATTGCAATGGTGATATCGGGGGCAAGACCTGTGTCGAAGCGCACTTTCCAACGCAAGGTCCCGGCATTGGTCTGACGGCAGCGCGCCACGACGATGGACGCGCTGAATTCCTCGTTTAGGGTAAGCAAACCAGTCGCGGTGTCCCGTGTAACTGTACCACCAAGACGTTTGATCTCGTCCATGACATGATCAACCGCGCTGGCGTGGAACGCTCGAAGCAGGCGGTTGATTTCGATGTATCTGTAGTCACGATCTGGCTTGAAACCGACAAGTTCATAGGCGCGCAAAAGGCTTCCAAACCGATGGGCGTATGCACCACTGGAGGGCAGCCCGTCAGTCTCGTCGATCACCAGCCCGGATATATAGCCGTGACGCAGAAATAGTTTGTTCAGCCTTGCCAGCATCTCGTCATCGGAATACCGCCGGTTTCGCTCCTCAATGATGCCCTGAACCTTATGAAACTGTTTTTGTTCAACAATTGCATCGAATGCGCCATCAGCCCGGATCCACATTTGCGGTTCGTTGGCGACATGCTTCCGTTTCAGCTTGAATGAACGTCGGTTGTAGACGTTGTTGCCAATGTATTTTTCGTTGGTCAGGATCTGATGAACTGTTGCATGGGTCCAGGCGCGATCAAGATCGGTCAGGATGCCTCGCTCATTGAGTTCGGCCGCAATTTCGCGCTCAGACTTCCGTTGCTTGAGAAATCGCGCATAGATCCAGCGAACAGTCTCTACTTCCTCCGCAGGCCCCGGAGCAAGAATGACACGATCCGTTTGCAGGCTTTTATGCTCGCCGCGTTTCAGCTCGGCCTTCGGCTGCCCTTGCTCATCCAGCAGAACCCGTCTCAGTCCGTAGCCTGCCGCACCCCCTTGGCGATATCCCATTTCGATCAGACGGCATTGTCCAGCAAAGACCTTGGTCGACAGCTCGCGGCTGTATTCCCCGGCCATGGCTCGTTTGACCCCCTTGACGATGGTCGCAACCGGACTGCCGTCATTCTCGAACTGCTCGGCGCAATACTGAACCTGCTTGCCCGCGCGGCGGCAGATGTATTCGTAATAGGCCGATTCATCGGCATCCTGAAACCGCCCCCAGCGGCTGACATCATAGACCAGGATGACGTCGAAATCGGCGCACCCTTCCTCCACATCCCGGATCAGTCGCTGCAGCGCCTCGCGCCCTTCGATCCTGAGGCCGCTTTTTCCCGCATCTGCGTAGGTTTGGACGATTTCCATGCCCTGACTTGCAGCATAAGCGAGAATGGCGTCGGACTGGTTCTCGGTCGAGTATTTCTGATGTTCGGTCGACATGCGGACATATTCGGCAGCGCGCCGGAGCGGGGGAGAGGGCTCAGGGCCGCTGGTTGTTTTCAAATTTGCTCCGGCCAATTCAGCCCACCCGATCTATTTCACTGGCATATCATCTTGGCGTCTCCTGACGGTTGGCCTCGTGTTCCAACTCTGCTCAAAATTCGATTCTGCCGTTTTCATGTCTCCTTCCAAGTATTTAACGGAAAGGGACGAGATGATGTGGATCAAGATGGGCACAGTTGTGCCGAAGATGGGCACAGTTGTGCACCTGGATGCTGAACAGACGGACTATCGCCGGGCGATCGCAATGGCACTGCACGAAGAGCTTGGATCCACCCATCGGGCGATCAAGTCGGCCATGCGCTGGACCGGGGCAAGCGAACGTACTGTAAAATACTGGTTCGCGGGAGAGCGGGGACCAAGCGGCGACCATCTCATCGCCCTTGCCCGAAATTCCGACGTGGTGCTCTATGTCTTTCTGGCGCTGGCAGACAGGCATGCCGAAGAAGAAGGCGGTTGAAACGCAGGGCAAAAGGGCAATCCGGAGCTTGCGATGTGGGTAATATTAGTTATATTGAAGACACGAATCCTGATCGGAGCTTGTGCAATGTCCCGCACCACAACCATGACTGTCCGCCTTAGCGGCGCGCTCAGCGATTTCGTTGCAGCGAACGTAGGCGATAACGGGTCCTATGAGAACATCAGCGAGTATGTTCGTGACCTGATCCGGCGTGACAAGGAACGCACGGAAGCGGAGGCCTTCGACCGACTGAAGGCTGAACTGACCCGCGCCTTCGCGGCACCGGAGGAGAGCTACAAGCCGCTCAGCGCTGCTGAAGTCATCGCGCGGAACCGGAAGGCCGGATGACTGTCCGCATCCAGGAGGCGGCCTCACTCCGGCTCGACGATATCTACCGCTATACGTGTGACCGGTGGGGCGACGATCAGGCCGAGAAATACATCACCGGCCTGTTCGCCGCCTTTGAAAAGATTGCAGCTCACGGTGTCGCATCAAAGCCCATCCCGGCCGAGTTCGGCGTCGAAGGGTTCTTCTTTCGATACGAGCGCCATTTCGTCTACTGGCGACATCTCTCGAATGGTGACATCGGGATTGTTACAATCCTGCACGAGCGCATGCATCAGATCGACCGGTTTGGGGAAGATTTCGGGCTCGCGTGATCGGATGTATTTTCAAGGCGCATCAGATTTGCGCAGGGTGGTATCGGCCACACGCGTTGGGCGACACACGGGGCACCAAGCGTTGATAATGCGCATCCTAACCGTTCGGGCCCTGTGGCGGTCGTCCATAATGGGATCATTGAGAACTTCCGAGAACTGCGTGACGAGCTGCGTGCAGCAGGTGCCCAATTGTAACCGTCTGGTCTCCCCCCCTCTGACGCTTCTGTGGATGGCTTGATAGTGTACCATCGTTAGTGGACATCTTAAGGTACTCTATGGCGGGGAAAAAGGGGCAGAAGAAGCGGTTTTGGTCGGATGATGAGAAGCTTTCGATTTGTGGGCAAGCGCGGGTGGACTACGACGACGCACGCGCGGTCCATGCGGCCACCCATGTGCTGGAGAACGCCCGCCTGTTCGTCATCGGCGATACCACGGAACGGCAGCTGCGCCGGGCCATATCGCGTTGGCCTTCTGAATATCTGGAATGACAAACTCCTGTTCATTGTCGACAAGGCCATCACAATCAGCATTACCGGATCCTCAAGCGCAACAGCCTTAACCGGCTATCCAGAGGCACACGAATGCGCAAACTGCACACCAAACGCTATCAGAAGCAGGTGCCAGGGCATCACATTCAAGTGGATGTTAAGTTTCTGACCTTCAGAGGAAAAAGCGGCGAAAAGGTCCGTCGGTTCCAATACACGGCGATCGACGATGCAACCTGAGTTCGCGCCCTCAAGGTCTACGAAAAGCATACGCAGGCAAACGCCATCAACTTCATTGACTACATTATCGAAAAGTTCCCTTTCCGCATTCGCGAGGTGCGGACCGACAACGGTCCCGAATTTCAGGCCAAATTCCATTGGCATGTCGAAGATCTCAGGATCAGGCACGCCTACATCAAAAGGGGCATCCCTCAACTCAATGGTAAGGTCGAACGATCTCACCGTTCCGATCAGCAGGA
>Ga0206126_10003729_pt1 | contig 15256 bp, 16 predicted proteins | sample Helgoland_Spring_5_FD_148621 | JGI IMG/M metagenome (GOLD analysis project Ga0206126, IMG submission 148621) | Pelagic subsurface seawater microbial communities from Kabeltonne, Helgoland, North Sea - Helgoland_Spring_Bloom_20160412_1 | ecosystem: Environmental > Aquatic > Marine > Epipelagic ...
CCATCCCAGAACTCTACTTTGCGAAAGAGCGCAATGTGATCTGGCGCAACGGTTCATGGCTCCCGGTAAGTGAATACATCACTTTACGTGAAGGCGATACGCCACAAATGAAAATGGTTCGCTTCCGTACCCTAGGTGATATAACCATCACCGGTGGACAGGAAAGTGATGCAGATACCCTAGAAAAAATTGTTCAGGAAGTTGCCTCTTCTCGTCAAACAGAGCGCGGTAACCGCGAAGACGACAAGCGCAGTGAAAGCGCCATGGAAGACCGCAAGCGTCAGGGATACTTCTAACCATCAAAGCACAAAAAATCCAGATGGAAAACAACTTCGATACCAATTCCTACCTCAATATGGAACTCCTTCGCTTCACTACTGCCGGTAGCGTAGACGATGGAAAATCAACATTAATCGGCCGACTCCTTTACGACAGCAAAAGCATCTTCGAGGACCAAGTCGCCCAAATTGAAGCAACCTCTACCAAAAGAGGGCTCGACCACGTTGACCTCAGCCTCTTCACAGACGGCCTTAAGGACGAACGCGAGCAAGGCATCACCATTGATGTGGCCTACCGCTACTTCGCTACACCGAAGCGTAAGTTCATCATTGCAGATACACCAGGACACGTGCAGTACACCCGGAACATGGTTACAGGTGCTTCTACCGCAAACCTTGCCCTCATCCTCGTGGATGCACGCAAAGGCGTGATCGAACAAACCAAGCGCCACACCTTCATTGCATCCCTCTTGCAAATCCCGCACGTCTTCGTGTGTATCAACAAGATGGACCTGGTAGACTATAGTCAAGAAGCCTACGATAGAGTGGTTAAGGAATACACGGACTTCGCTGCAAAACTCAATGTTCAAGATGTCCGATTCATCCCTATGTCCGCCCTTCACGGCGACAATGTAGTCACCCGCAGTGAGCACATGACCTGGTACGAAGGGGGCACACTCCTTCACAACCTGGAAACCGTGCACATCTCTGCAGACTACAACCTACGCGATTGCCGCTTCCCTGTTCAAACGGTCATCCGTCCCCACACCGACGAATACCATGATTTCAGAGGCTATGCAGGCCGCGTTGCGGGAGGAATTTTCAAAAAAGGAGATAAAGTGGTCGCCCTGCCCTCAGGATTAGAAAGTACCATTTCAGGCATTCACACCCTCACTGGAGAGCTAGACGAAGCCTTTCCGCCCATGTCCGTCACTATCACTTTAGAAGATGATATCGACATCAGTCGCGGAGACATGCTAGTACGAAGTGAAAACCGCCCAGACGGACAACAAGATTTAGACGTGATGCTCTGCTGGCTCAATGCCACTCCACCACGTCCACGTGCGAAATACGTCCTTAAACAAACCACTGCGGATGCCCGGGCGATGATTACTGAGATCACCTACAAGATGGATATCAATACCCTCCATAGATTAGAAGAGGACAAGGATATTAAGATGAATGATATTGCCCGTGTAAAGATTCGTTCCACCAAGCCTATCTTCGCAGATGAATACAATCAAAACCGCGTTACAGGATCACTAATATTAATAGATGAGGCGACGAACGAAACCGTTGCAGCGGGGATGATTAGATAATCTAGATTTAGTACACAATAGGAAACCCGGCCTAGCGCCGTGTTTTTTTATGCCATAAAATGTTCCGCTATTCTCAAACGCAGCTCTTTATATTCACTGGATTGAAAAGAGATTATCGAATTACTCCTTAAAAAAACGCTCCACCACTTTTGTGAAGTCTGTTTTTGAACTGCCTTTGTTCGATGCTGAATAGACCCCTTCCCATGAATTGAACACCCCACATACTGGACAGACAATCTCATAGCGAATCGTATTAATGTTGCTCCCCTTCATCTTGCTAATCTCGGAGGAGGTAAGACGATAGGCAGAAGTAGCAACATCGTCTACATTATCATTTATTCCACGGTCCGCGCACGAGATTACTGTACCGTCGTCAAGGTAAATAATAAGTTTATTGGCAATTTTTACAACATCTGTAAGCTTAGAGCTAACAATGATTAAAGGCGAAATTCCATCTTTTGCGAATACTAGGTTTAGATTCCCAATATCTTCTTTATCTGAATTTGAGACCAATTCAAACCGTTCTGTACTGGGATAGCTGTTCTCCCCAATGAAGGTGAAATTCTGTGCTTTGACCTTTGCCGCCAATGCCAAACCAAGTATGAGTGTAATTGTAATCCTTTTCATTTCATGAATTTGATATCCTTTCTAATTTAAGTCAATACTCTTCCATATCAAACCCAATTAAATCCTAACACCCCTGATGCAAGTAGACCAACTGCCCGTCTACATAGCCAATAACTCCGCCGCCAGCTTCCGCTTTACCTATGTAGAAACCATAGTTATCTAGCTTGATCTTGCGTTCGCCTAAAACCTCGTTGTCGTCGAACGTAGTTTCAAAGACTTCTTGCTCCGTTACTCGGTACCATATATTGACCCAATCCACCGTTTCAGGAAGATTATTCTGCCATTGGATATTGCAACCTATTCGGATATCATCGGCACCCGCTTCTCGGATCACTAATGAAGTGCAATAGCCCAAGTCCCAGAATATGAATTCCGAAGTTCCGTTGCCGTTCATATCTAGTTCAAGGGTGTCGCTGAGCTTGAGGCATTCAATACAATCGTCAACCCACCTTTGTTGCCTGTTATTTTCATTACCAGCACCCCGGATTTCCGTATACACCGATGGATCTATTTCTAATGAATCCGATTCAACTTCGTAGTTTTCCAACGGGGTGCCTTTAAGGAATACATTGGTTTCAAACAAAGAATCACCATCAAAATAGAAATACTGATACAGTACCGAGGGATCTCTCTTCAACCACAAAACATCCGCATGACCTGGAACGAAAAACGTGAGGTCCGACCCATACTCCCAAACCAATTCAATACCCGCAGCCCTCGAGGTTTCTAACAACGTATAGGTATACCACATGTAGTCATCCATAGAGACATAAAAATCCTCCTCCCCCAAATGTTCTTTTATAGACTCTAAATACAGGCTATCTTGAAGAAATCCTATGATCGTAGGCTTATCCAGAATTAAATCTGCCGGCGGAGGTGGTGGTGGTATGGTGTCCAATTCTTCTCTGCCAACCGCATCCAAATCTATTTGCGATAAACCAAGTTTTGAAATACCTAATGCAACCAATAACAGGCAGGCAAGGAAAAACAAGATTTTAATTGGCTTGATGCTCATTGGATGAATGGGTTAGTCATCTTGAAGATAATCATTCTACAATCAAACTCATGAAAGCAGGCAAGCCCTTATCCGCGGGAATCAAAAGACCGTCGACCAATTCATACTTGTAGTCCATGTACCGGCTGGGCTCATCAACAAATTCCAATCTCAGAACATCACCATCCCATTCGGCGTGACCAATGTTTTCAACGTGATAGGCTGCGTCATAGGTCTTCGAAATGAACTTGTCGTTAGAATAGAGGGTGAGATTAAGGTGTGGAAAAGAATCTTGGAGTTCGATGTATTCGGCGACTTTGGTGCCATAAGATAATTGGACCACAATGGGTCTAATGATATAGTTTCCCAAGGGCAATACAACACTTGCAATCAAGGCACATCTCCTGAACCTAGGCCAATGCCCTCGAAACAGAAAGAATGCATTATATACCACAAAGCCCAGCCACAACACGGCGCTGAAAAGTCCGAATCCATAAGCGATGACCATATCTTGATCGGTCCAATCATTATTGCCGGGAAGGCGCCATTCGACCAATACACCTGAAGCAAAGAGTAGAAACAGGACGACCAATGCTAGGGTCAGAATTCGGAGTTTTTGAATCATGGTTCCCTCGCGTTTAAAGGGTGAAGACTGCAACCATAACGGCTACTAAAGCAACAGTCAATAAAAAGGCTGCAAGGTTTCCCTCCCAATTATCTTTAAAATATTCCTTCAACGATTTCTTCCGAAAAAAGACCCACCGAATAAAGCCGCCGACATAAACAAAGGTGAATTTGACAAAAATGGTAACTATTACAGCAAGGATAAAGTCAAGCATGTGATTGGGGCAGTTTGATTGGAGATGTCAAGATAATCATTCCACCATAAACGCGTTGAACTATGGTTATCGTACATTTGATCCCGAATGGAATTAGATCTAAAACATACAAGAATTGCGGTACTTGGGCTAGGCTATGTAGGCCTTCCCCTAGCCGTTGCTTTTTCCAAAAAGTTCGAAACTATTGGCTTTGATATCAATACCGAAAAGGTTTTTTTCATGAGCAATGGGGTTGATCCAACCGATGAATTGGAAGAAGGAGCATTATCAGAGGCTTTAGAGGGCCAATTATACATTACGCACGAACCCTCTTCGTTGGCCCATGCCAACATCTACATCATCACCGTTCCAACGGACATCAACCCTGATAAGAGCCCAAACCTTGAGCCGCTCATTAAGGCGAGCGAGTTGGTCGGGGAACACCTCCAGCCCAATGACCTGGTGATCTACGAAAGCACGACCTATCCAGGTTGTACAGAAGAGGTTTGTGTGCCGATTCTTGAAAAAGTCAGCGGCCTTACATTCAATCAAGATTTTACAGTAGGCTATAGCCCGGAGCGTATCAATCCAGGTGACAAACAACGAAAGCTCACTAACATTCTCAAGGTGACTTCCGGGTCTACACTAGAGGCTGCCCAAAGAGTGGATGCGCTCTACAATATGATCATTGAAGCTGGCACCCATCTCGCGCCAAGCATCAAAGTAGCCGAAGCCGCCAAAGCCATCGAAAATGCCCAACGCGACGTGAATATCAGTTTCATGAATGAGCTTGCCCTCATCTTTGATAAACTCGGAATTGATACCGGGGATGTTCTGGAAGCAGCAGGTACAAAATGGAACTTCTTACCCTTCAAGCCAGGACTGGTTGGGGGACATTGCATCAGTGTTGACCCATACTACCTCGCGCACAAAGCTCAGCAGGTTGGACACGATCCAGAGGTTATTCTTTCAGGGAGAAAAATAAATGATAGCATGGGACTCCATGTTGCCAGCTCTGTAGTTAAACTCATGAACCAAAAAGACCTTCCGGTAAAAGGTGGCAAAGCACTCATTCTGGGATTGGCTTTTAAAGAAAATACAGGAGATGTCCGAAACTCTAAAGTCATCGATGTCTACCATGAATTAAAAAGCTTCGGCCTAACCGTAGACGTTCATGATCCGCTGGCAAATCCAGCTCAAGCATTCCGCGAATATGGAATAACGCTCATTCAAGAGCTCAACCTCAGTGACTACCAAGCCATCCTATTAGCCGTCGCTCACGAAGCATACAAGGGCCTCGATATCCAAACATCAACTGACCGAGTGGTCTATGACCTAAAAGGTGTTCTTCCACGTCTATCCGTCGATAAACGCTTATAAAAAAGACCGTTCTAGGCGGCCTTTCTGTTATTTTCTAGCGTAATCATCCTGCACGCGAACAATATCATCTTCATCAGAAGGATGGTCTGGATCTGTGTGCTGCCAAAACTCTGCAACCACACCCCAATTATCTAATCCGATCAAACGGTGACGTTCGCCTTTTTCCAAGACAATGGTTTCTCCGGCTTCATAACTAACCAGCGCCCCTTCTTCATCCGTTGCACTGCGAACAATACCAACAGGGCCCTCCAATACGCGCCAAGTCTCTGCACGTCGGTGGTGGTACTGCCAGCTCAAACGAGCTTCGGGCTTGACCAATAAAATCTTAGGGCTCAACTTACCGCCAATGCGCAAGGGCTCAACGTCAAGTCCTTCGAAGTAAATATTTGCAAACTCTTGGGCTTGATTTTCATCGATAACAAAAAAGCCTCCCCAAGGACGCTCAAAATCATAACGATCAATGCGTAGCCCTTGATTGGACAATTTCTTTCCAGTAAGTTCAAATATGTTCATTGAAGACTTTGGTTTGGTTGCAGCGAATATATCAACTTTTACCGTCATCCCGCAACTGTGACGGTGGTATCATGCGAGACAACCACAGAGTTAATATCTTTGGATTATCAACAACTGCAGTATAAAGACTATATTTGATGTACCAACCAAGACCAAATATGATTAACCTGCTGCTACGCTTTTACCGCGATAGGTTCCTTTCGCGATGGACCGTCTTACTATTTGACGTTGTTGCAACGCTATTAGCCCTGATAGCGAGTATTGCTTTACGATTCAATTTTTCAGTTGATCAGGCACAGCGGGTACTTAGCTTACCCTCTTTCATCGGAGTACTTGGCTTATACGCCTTTGGTTATATCGCAATAGGTAGCCATAAAGGCATCTTGCGTCACACCTCTCTAGACGATGTCAAGAAAGTCCTCAAGTCAACTGCCTGGGGATTTGGTCTCGCGATAATCGTTACACTTAGTCTTTCATTTGCTGGTGCGGGCCGATTATTTCCTGTAAGTATCTTAACATTCCATTTTACACTTACCACTCTTGGGTTGATTGGTCTACGACTCGTCGCTAAAAGTATCTACATCGCTGGAACCCATCAAAAAACGAACTTCCAAAACGTCTTAATTTTTGGCTCCGGAGATAGCGGCATCATGACCAAGAATGCCCTACAACAAGAACAAAAAGGAAAATATCGCGTGGTTGCTTTTGCAGATGATAACGCCAATAGATGGGATAAAAAACTTCAAAACATCCCAATCCTTTCACCTCTCAAAGCGCTTAGTGAATCATGGTTGGCTGAAAACAAGATTGAATTAGTGGTCATTGCCATTCAGACCATAAATCCAGCTCGAAGAAATGAAATTTCAGAGGCGGCACTTAAGGCTGGAGTGAAGGTAAAGGTGGTTCCTGCTTACCGTACGTGGATTGATGGGAGCCTTACTTCAAAGCAACTTAAATCTATTAGGATTGAAGACCTTCTTCAACGCAATAAGATAGAGTTAGACAACGTCAACATTTCTGGAAGCGTTGAGGGTAAAACAGTTTTGGTGACCGGAGCTGCTGGTTCTATTGGGAGTGAGATAGCGAGACAATTGAGTTTTTATAATCTTAAAAACCTCATACTCATCGACCATGCCGAGAGCCCACTTTATGATATTGAGCAAGAGCTAAAAGAGAGCTATAGAACTAAGAAAACTATCAATCCAATCTGTGAGGTGGCTAATGTCAAGGATCGTTACCGCATGGACACGATTTTCGAAAAGTACCGACCAGATATTGTTTACCATGCTGCTGCTTACAAGCATGTCCCAATCATTGAAAAGAGCCCTTATGAAGGGATTTTTGTGAATGTATTCGGAACCCGAATTGTGGCTGATACCGCCCTACGTTACGGCGTTGAGCGCTTTGTTATGGTAAGTACTGATAAGGCCGTAAACCCTACTAACGTCATGGGGGCTACCAAGCGAGTAGCTGAGCTCTATACCCAAAGTTTAAATGAACTGGGTAAAACCAAATTTATCGCTACTAGATTTGGAAATGTACTCGGTTCCAATGGTTCAGTGGTTCCTCTTTTCCGCAAACAGATTGAAAATGGGGGACCAATTACCGTAACCCACGAAGAAATCACAAGATACTTCATGACCATACCTGAGGCATGTAATCTAGTTCTAGAAGCTGGAGCAATGGGTCAAGGAGGCGAAGTCTTTGTATTTGATATGGGTGAACCAGTAAAAATCCTAGACATGGCCAAGAAAATGGTCAAGCTTAGTGGTCTTGAAATCAACAAAGATATTTCCATTGAAATCACCGGCCTAAGACCTGGAGAGAAACTCTACGAAGAACTATTAGCCAGCTCTGAAAACACCCTTCCCACACACCATCCAAAAATCATGGTAGCGAAAGTAGAAACCTATAGTAATAAGGCTATAAAGGAACACCTAGACATACTCACAGAAATCATGATTGATGGTGATGTTGTAGGCATGGTAAGAAAGGTAAAAGCGATTGTACCTGAATACATCAGTCAGAATTCGGAATTTGAAGCTCTAGATTAATTCCTAACCTTATCTCCTTGACCACTTCCGGTAACCGTCATTAAAACGTATTTAATATAATCGGAGACTTTTAGGTTCCCAACCATTTTACTGTCTTCAACTGCCAATTTCTTTGGCGTTGACATGTCGATATTCTGAACTTGAGCAGGACCCGTTATACCTGGTCGTAAACTAAATACCCTTCTTGAAGCTCTTTCAGAAATCAATTCTTCTTGAGTCGGTAAACATGGGCGAGGGCCAACTAAACTCATTTCCCCTTTAAGCACATTCAATAGTTGTGGGAGCTCATCCAGCTTGGTCGCTCGGATAAACTTTCCTGTTTTGGTTATTAAGTCCGCCGAAATCTCGTGCGTTGGCAGGTTTGCTGCCTTAGGTGACATTGATCGAAACTTGATTAAGGTAAATAGCTTCTGATCTTTACCAACACGTTTCTGAATGAAGAATGGTTTTCGATGCTCAGCAAATAATATAGCTGCAATGATTACTATAAATGGTGAAAGCAGGATGAGACCAAAAAAGGCGGCTAAAAAGTCTAGTAACCTAATCATGATTGTAACTTTTTCAAAAAGTGTTTATTGAATGGTAATTTCAAAGAATGCCCAATAGTGAAAAGAGCCTTTAACAAAAAGTATGGTATTGGGATTATTACTTTGATTGACTTCACTTCAAAATCTAATAGCCATTCTTTCGGATTATTTAAATCTGCTATTGTATCAACCATGTTTATTTCATGTGTGAAACTATCCTGATTCATTGAGGCAATAATCGAATCTGTTATAGTTTTTAATGAAATCCACGACATCCCGAAACCTTTCGGAAACCTGAACCCAATACCTTTTTGTGCTAATTTTTGTAACGGCCCTAATATTCCTCTTGATTTTGGTGGCAAACAAATAAGCGCAGGCCTTATAATTTGTACCCTATCATCACCTGTATTTTTTAAAAACTCTTCTGCCAACGCTTTTGACCTAGAATAAGATGTTGCCTGTAGTGTATTATCTAAAGCATACATGGAGCTAAAGAAAATAAAGCGTTTTGCTTGCTTATCATTTGAGAAGCGTGAATACAAATTCTTAGTTAAATCAACATTCGAAACAAGGTATGGCTTGAGTTCTGTAAAAGGTGAATCTTTAGAAATTCCAGCTGTATGAATATAAAAATCAAAAGACTCCTCTGATTTTAAAATAACGTCAATCGTTGTCTCAGTGGACCTCGAAACATTAGTGACGACGTATCCATTTTGTTGTAGCTCTCTCTCTAAATACGTCGCTACGAATCCACGTCCCCCAGTTAGTAGTACTTTCATCTATTTATTGGTTTGTGTTTACTACTTTCACAATTGTGGAAATAGTATACAGCGAAGATATAAATCATTACGCCTACGTAGTGGCTTTTTTATGCATTGTCATTGGCCTCCTCTGGGGCCGATTCAAGGCAATGCACGTCTTCGCAGCACCCGTCCTGCTTCTTATCCTCTCCGGATTCATGAGCGTCAAGCACATCTACGCCACAGCGGTTAACCCCTCCATCCTAACCGTAATGGCGCTCATTGTCCTGACAGGCGTCCTAAAAAAAACTCTACCCTTCCACCGAATCATCGATCTCCTTGGCAACAGCTCTCGTGGCGTGCTCATCAAAAGCACACTTATCACCGCCACCCTGAGTGGGTTTATCAATAATACCCCGGTAGTAGCACTACTGATTCCCTTGTTAAAATCCAAAGCCCAAGAACAAGGCTGGAATGTGGGTAGATTTCTCATGCCCCTCTCATTCGCGGCAGTAGCTGGAGGAACTATCACTCTCATAGGAACCTCGACGAACCTTGTCCTCAATGGACTCATGATCGAAAACGGAATCGAAGGATTCAAGTTTTGGGACTTCTTAATTCCGGGCCTTACTGTAACAGGAGCAGTACTCCTCACGACCATTATCCTAGCTCCAATCATTCTCAAAAAACCTCAAGAATCGCAAGACGATAACCATCCATCCTACCGCCAATACACCACAGAACTCAAAGTCATTCCAGGCGGAACGATGGTAGGGAAAACAATTAAATCTGCAGGTCTCAGAAACCTCAATGACCTCTTCCTCGCAGAAATCTACCGCAACGGCGATTTCATCTCCCCGGTCACCCCGAAGATGACCCTACAAGCCAACGATACCCTCTTTTTCACTGGCGCCCTTGACCAAGTGAACGAGCTCCTCGACCTATTCCCAAAAGGACTCAAAACCGTAGAAGAAAAGTTTGAGGTCGATGCACGTCACGATCTCCTCGAAGTCATTGTACCCAATAATAGTGATCTCATTGGCCGCCCACTAAAACAAACAAATTTCCGCGCGCGCTATGATGCAGTTATAGTAGGCGTACAACGCGAAGGACAGCCCCTCAAAGGAAAAATAGGACGACTCAAGCTTCAAGCTGGAGACCTACTTCTCCTATCCGCCGGAGCCAATTTCACCGCCCGCAACGAACGTGAAACTTCCCTAATCACCATCAGCCAACACAAGCGCACCACCACCTCAGCCCGAGGAAGAGAACAGTACTTCCTCCCCGGCCTACTCATGATCGTAGGAGCCGCTCTCTTCCTTCAATGGTCACTCCTACTCTCTGTAGGACTCATGCTCCTCCTAGGCATGGCCTGTGGTATCACACACGCAGAGAAACTCAAGCGTGAATTCAACCTCGAGCTCTACGTACTACTCATCCTCTCCGTCGCCTTTGGCAGCGCCATCGTCGAAAGAGGCCACGCGCACTACTTCATCGAACAAATCGCTCTCCCCTCCGATGCCTCAGCGGGTATTGTGTTATTGTTCTTACTGACGTTGTTATTGACCAATTTTATGACCAACGTCTCCGCCGTCGCGATTGCGTTTCCAATTGCCGCAGCTATGATGCAACATTACAACCTTGGACACCTCGAGGTATTCCTTCCCGTTGCCTTTGGAGCCAGCGGAAGTTTCCTCACTCCATCCAGCTACCAAACCCACCTCATGGTCATGGGCCCAGGTAATTATTCCAACAAAGACTTCTTGAAATTGGGCCTACCAGTGCTCATAGTTTACAGTATTACAGCCTTATTAATTTTGTTGTAATCTCGCCAATATGAAACTTTCAGACTTAAGTATAATTACCATTACCTACAACAATCCTAAAGAACTTTCAATGACTTACGAGAGCCTGAAAGACTTCAGGGAAAATGGAGGGCATCATATTATCATTAATGGTGGATCATCCGTTGCTGATTTTATTAGGGATTGCTCTCTAATTGAAGAAGCCGATAAAGGAATTTATGATGCACTGAACAAGGGTATTGAACGAGTCAATACTCAGTATTTTATGCTAATACATTCGGGTGATATGTTCGTTCAAGGCAATTCAGTTCTTGAGGAATTATTGAAAAAAATGGAGTACGAATCACTTGATATTCTTTTAAATAATTGCTCTATTGAGTTTGGTAAAGGAAAACGAATAATGAAATCTGATAAGTGGAAACCATGGATGTTCTTGTTCGGAGCTCAACCACCTCATCCACCCACTATTTATAGGACAGATGCCGTAAAAAATATCTCGTACGACATCAGCCATCGCGTAATTGCCGACTTTAAATACCTAGAAGACCTATTCAAACTCAAATTGAAATATGGGTATGGAAGAAAATTGCTCATTCACATGTCAGCTGGAGGAGCAACCTCTTCTGGACTTAAGAGTTTCTTCTATGTAAACCGTCAATTTAGAGAGTTAAAAGGGCCAGTTATTATGATTCTATTTGCAATTTTTAGGCCCTTCATCAAGGTTTACCAAATGATTTAGAGTCAGCATCGCTAGTTTTATTATAAATTGAATACATAATTTTTATTCAAGAACCGAACCCCTTTTCGAATGAGAGCCTAGTCATTGAAGAAGATGCAAATTCTATTTATGCATATCGTCTCAATAGTGAACAAACAGTATTACAGGATATATTCATATGTTCAACAGGCAAAATTGTTGAAACCGCTAATGAAATTAAAGAGGCTATTGACCATGGATTCGCTCCCCCACTACTACGATCATTCGCGAACGAATTTTCTATTCAAAAGTTTCTTACCGAAGATGACATAAGTATTAATTGGATTTCTGTAGAAGAAGTGGTGGTATGTATAAAAAGGAAACCATTTGCACGATTAAATGGAAGGACAAAAGAGAGCTTCAGTATTGCTCTGAATAAAGATGGGCCTTACGGAAAGGCATGGAAATCCAACGGATAGAGAAAATCGTACTCGCCTTGTACCGATCATTGACCAATTGTTGCTCCCTATCCTGCGCTCGACTAAAAAGCACCATCACAACCAACGTAATTAAAACAAAAACAACCGCGACTAATTTCTTCATCTTCACTTTTCTACTAATAACGCATAAATCCGCTCGGCAAACTCAATCCCAATCTCTTCTTCATACGCCTGAACATAGGCCAAAAGCATAATCCTCCGCATTTCCACAGCACCGCTTCCAATACTTTCAATGTACTCCAATAAAAGCACTGCCGCATAGGTCTTATAACTGTCCGATCCCTTGGAAATATGATTCGCCAAATCCAAGTAAAACATCCGCTTCTCCCCTTCAGAATGCAACGCTAAACTCACAAAAACCGACGTAGCCCGCCAAGTTTTCCTGCGCCCATCATAGCTGTCCTCAATCATCGTAGGAATGGCCCCATCCACATCCAAAAGCAGATGATAAACCTCTTCTATATCCGGCCCGTTAAAGCCAAACGCATAATTCATACTTTTCAAATACTGGTCCGATTCCGCTTTGTGCGTCGGATTCAACTCTTCCCACTGCAACATCTCTTGAGCCAGATGATAGCCCACCTCCAATTCCGCATTTTGCGCAAATACATTCAACTGCACAAACAGTAAAACAACTACAAAACTCAACTTTCTCATATCCGAACGGCTTATTGCTGAAAGATAACGAACTGCGATTAGGAATTAGTTCGTAGAAATTGGAAATTGCGCCCTCAAACCAAATCATTCCGTCCTTAAGTGGCAGAGAAATTACACATCATTCCGCACCAACACGCGATTTCAAAAGAAGACCGCGAACGCCAAAACGGCCATAAAGGTCATGTACTTTGGTTTACCGGTTTGAGCGGTAGTGGAAAGAGCACAGTAGCTTCTGCCGTGGAGCTTGAACTTCACCAACAAGGCATCCGAACTTTCATTTTGGACGGTGACAATGTTCGAACTGGTCTGAACAGGGACCTTGACTTTAGTGCTGCTTCTAGAGAAGAAAACATACGCCGCATTGCACATGTTAGCGCGCTCATGAAAGATGCAGGTCTAGTAGTCCTAAGTGCCTTTGTAAGTCCCTACCAAAAGGACCGTGATTTTGTAAAAACATGTGTCAACAATGACTTTTCAGAGATCTTTATCAGCACTCCGCTAGAAGTATGTGAGCAGCGCGATGTAAAAGGATTGTATGCAAAAGCAAGAGCTGGGGAAATCAGCAACTTTACGGGCATTAGCGCCCCATTCGAAGAGCCTACAAATCCTGAACTTGATGTGCCCACGCACGAAATGAGTATTAAAGAAGCAACCGCTATGGTTGTGAACTATATAAACACCAAAATAGCACTCGATCAATGAGTAACTATTCACTAACACACCTTGAAGAGTTAGAGGCAGAAGCGATCTACGTGATTCGTGAAGTCTATGCCCAATTCGACAACCCAGCCATCCTCTTCTCTGGAGGTAAGGACAGTATCGTTGTAGCCCATTTAGCACGCAAAGCATTCTGGCCAGCGAAGATTCCATTCCCGTTCGTTCATATCGACACCGGGCACAACTTCCCAGAGACCATGGCCTTCAGAAACCAGCTCATTGAAGATCTCGGTGTCCAATTAGTCGTAGGCTCCGTCCAAGAATCCATTGACGAAGGTGCCGTAGTGGAAGAGACCGGTATGAACGCCTCGCGCAACGCCCTTCAAACCACTACCCTCCTGGATACTATAGAGCGCAACAACTTTGATGCGTGTATGGGTGGTGCCCGCCGTGATGAAGAAAAAGCACGTGCTAAAGAACGCTTCTTCTCTCACCGGGACGATTTCGGTCAATGGGACCCTAAGAACCAACGTCCTGAGCTTTGGAACCTATTCAACGGAAAGAAGCGTATGGGAGAAAACTTCCGCGTGTTCCCTATCTCAAACTGGACTGAAATGGACGTATGGCAATACATCCTTCAAGAAAACATCGCCATCCCTGAACTCTACTTCGCCAAAGAACGTAATGTCATCTGGCGCAACGGTTCTTGGCTCCCAGTAAGTGAATACATCACCCTTCGCGATACGGATGAACCACAGATGAAAATGGTCCGATTCCGTACCCTCGGTGATATCACCATCACAGGTGGTCAAGAAAGCGATGCAGATACCCTTGAAAAAATCGTTCAAGAGGTGGCTTCTTCTCGTCAAACCGAGCGCGGTAACCGCGAGGACGATAAGCGCAGTGAAAGCGCAATGGAAGACCGCAAGCGTCAAGGATACTTCTAACCATCAAAGAGCAATAGAAATAAGATGGAAAACAACTTCGACACCAATTCCTACCTAAATATGGAACTCCTTCGCTTCACTACTGCCGGTAGTGTAGACGATGGAAAATCAACCCTTATTGGACGACTCCTCTACGACAGCAAAAGCATCTTCGAGGACCAAGTTGCTCAAATCGAACAAACCTCTGTAAAAAAAGGCCTCGACCACGTAGACCTCAGCCTTTTCACAGACGGTCTTAAAGACGAGCGCGAGCAAGGCATTACCATTGATGTAGCCTACCGCTACTTCGCCACTCCTAAGCGTAAGTTCATCATTGCCGATACGCCAGGACACGTGCAGTATACCCGTAATATGGTGACCGGTGCTTCAACGGCTAACCTTGCCCTTATTCTAGTAGATGCACGTAAAGGAGTCATTGAGCAAACCAAGCGCCACACCTTCATTGCTTCCCTCCTACAGATTCCACACGTCTTCGTGTGTATTAATAAGATGGACCTGGTAGATTACAGCCAAGAAGCTTACGATAGAGTGGTCAAGGAATACACGGACTTCGCTGCAAAACTGAACGTTCAGGATGTCCGATTCATCCCCATGTCCGCCCTTCACGGCGACAACGTTGTTACCCGCAGTGAACACATGACCTGGTACGAAGGGGGCACTCTCTTGCACAACCTAGAAACTGTACACATCTCATCTGATCATAATTTGCGCGATTGTCGCTTCCCTGTACAAACAGTCATTCG
>Ga0206126_10003730_pt1 | contig 15242 bp, 25 predicted proteins | sample Helgoland_Spring_5_FD_148621 | JGI IMG/M metagenome (GOLD analysis project Ga0206126, IMG submission 148621) | Pelagic subsurface seawater microbial communities from Kabeltonne, Helgoland, North Sea - Helgoland_Spring_Bloom_20160412_1 | ecosystem: Environmental > Aquatic > Marine > Epipelagic ...
TCATTTACCCAATCTATAAACTCACTATGCTTCTTCATTCCATCAGTTCCAGTATAGAAAGATACCTCTCTAATCTCTGATTTGGTGAAGAATCGTTTTAGCCACTTCATTTCTCTTTGGTGTTAAATTTATCCCAACAATCTTCAATACTTCGGTTGAGGTTTATTCTACACTCTCGCTCATATTCCCAAGCAAACTCACACATCACCTCTTTCTCTTTCTCAAGCATTGATTCTGCTGCCTCAATACACGGAGCAACCTCGTAAGAGTCTCCGTACTTGGCTATTTCCCACATTTGCTCAATCAACTCTTGTATTGGTGTTTTCATTTCTCTTTGGTGTTAAATGTGTCAAGCATCTTGTGCAGTTTACTTGACATCTTTGGTGTTAAAGGTTTTGTAGAAATCTTCAAATGTTCCGTCTCCGTCACATTCATACATACCATCTTGCCAAGCAGACTCCATAACCTCTTTCTCTTTCTCAAGCATTGACTTCATAAGTGATATAGCAAAGTCTACATCTACTTTAGAATCAACAGGAGAGCGCATTTCTTCAAATGTCTCAATCAACTCTTGCATTGGTGTTTTCATTTCTCTTTTGTGTTAAGTTCTTCCTTTAGCCTTTTATCAAAATATGCAAATACATCTTCTTGACTCCCAAAAAGAACAAGGTGCAAAGGTATTTTTTTAGGGTTAGTCGCTTTTTTGTAGGCTTTAGCCCATTCTTTAATCTTCATTTCTCTTTGGTGTTAAAGGTTTCTACTACTGGAGCAAAACTTTGGGATACTTCACCCTTCACCCAAACTGAACCATTAAACTCTTGGTGCATTACTTTGGGTTTCCAAAACTGCCACCAGCGAGGTGAGGATTCAACTACAAAGGTTGTTTCTAATCTGCTCCATCCGTTTAAGGATTCTGTTACTTTGAATTGTGTTTTCATTTCTCTTTGGTGTTAAAGGTTTCTAATTTGCGCCTATTTTTATATGCTTGAACTTTTCCCCGAACTTTTCCCCGAACTTGTTAGTGGTGTAAATAAGCACCTTACTTTATTCTATAAATCCTTTTCTATATTCTGGCGTTCTACATATCTGCGCCACATATTAGCAGCCCAAGCCTTTCTCTGCATCTTATTAGGATACACCTTCTTTAACCTCGCATTTGCTATGCGTAGGAATTGATTCATCTTATTCATAGTAATTAATTTTGGAGGGGAGAGGGGAATCGAACCCCTCTATTAACCTACTCCGCAGTAAAGCTATTTGCCTTTTCCCCTTTGACGTTTAAAACAAGTCGTCGTCTTGAGTGTTAGCTGCTGCACCCGGAGCTGGTTTCTTTTGCTCCAATTCAGCATACATACCACCGTCTCTCTTGCTTAAGAGATTGATGTTCACCCAACCGCGATCGTTTAGGTTGCCCGACAATAGGTCGATGTCTTTCTGGCTAAAGCCAACATTGATGATTTGACCATACTTACCCTCTTTAACGCGGGTGCTTCCTACGAAGACTTTTTCCTTTCTGTCTTGTGACATAACTAATTAAATTAAAGGATTAAAAAATACTTATTCAAGAATCAATTTTGAGAGGTGATTCACCCTCTGTTCTAAACGCGCAACTCTCGAGTTCATATTGTCTACCGCTTGCGATAGATCGCCATTCTCCTCCGAGGTGTGCTTAAGGATGCCTTTGAGTTTGTTATAGTTAAAACTATACATACCATCGGCCATTCGGTTTTCGTGGGAATGGATGTACTCATACGCCATACGCTGACTAACACCCAAAACTTTACCGACTTCCGTACTTGCGTACTCTTGTTCTGATAACACCCGTGCGATCAGCGCACGAGCGGTAACTACCTTTCTATTCTTGCTATTCTCTACGATCTTATCTACTGGGACATCCATAAGGTTACAGGCAGTCTCAATAATAAATCTCTCGAGGGGACTATAGTTCTCCCACAATAGCATAGTACGGTCTAAACTCTCCATTTAAAAATAATTTTTCATATAGGTTAATTGAATTATGCAACTGCATTGCTCCGAAGTTTAGGAAATTCTCCGATGCTTTGTAGATGCCTACTTCATAAGGGAACTCTTTCTCTATAACAAGGAAGTAGAACTCATCACAATTGAAGATCTCAGAGTATAGGTATGCTTGTTGTGCATACATCCACTTGGCGTTTCTGGACCATTCCTCCAGCGGTTTAGCCGTTGTCTTTAGATCAACGAGGTATCTACGTCCGCCTTCTTCAACAATTGAATCGGCCTTACCTTTTAGTTTAACAACTTCCCCAGATTCTAACGACCATTCCATTACACCGGGAATCTCGGGTTGGAAGTCAAATCCCATAAGGTCAGTTACCTCACTTACCTTTTGTAGTTTATCGTACATCCCTTGGACGCAATCGTAGTCTTTGGTAGGTAATACTAACTTACCGGTGTTCTCCGCTTTAAACGCCTTGTAGTCGTTTCCTCTACGCGTTCCGTTCCACTTCACGGAGATATCTTTTCCTTCAAGGAACAGAGAGTGTAGGGCCTGGCCTACGTCGAAGTACGACGCGCTTGGCCAAGACCATTTACCTTGTCTCCATAAGTGAAACTTTGTAGGAGACTTAGTCATCAACTTCAGCGAACTATTGGATAGGTAAGACCTATCTGCGTAGTACGCCTCGTCGTCATTAAAGCGAGTAACATCATCCATTATGCAAGGATTTCTTTAGTCTGTTCAGCGGTCGTATTGTATCCGGCTAACGCCTTCTCTACTGCTTCCTTCTTACCAGAGGAAACTGCGGCCTTCATCTTCTCAATGATCTCCGGAGTAAGCTCTTTAAGAGCTACCTTAGTTTGCTTCTTAGCTGGTGCAGTAGTCGTACTTCCTGTAGAGTTCTGCTTTGCGATGGCGATCGCAACCTCGTTAGAACTTGCAATCGAAGTATCAATACCAATACCGAGAGCGGCCAATGCACGGCCCCAAGCACTTGTCTCACAATTCTCCACATAGCTTGTCTTGTTAATGTAGCTACTGGACTTATCCTCTTGGGCAAAGCCAGAGGCCATTACCATTCCGTTCTCATCTGTGATGATAGCCTTTATCACACAACTCCCTTCGTCAAGGTGGTGGATCTCCGAAGATAGCGACCACCCCTTGTATTCCCCACTCTCGCGGAAGTACTTGATTCTTTCATTGACTTCAACATACGCTTTACCTTTGATGTTGGTAGTCTTAAACTTGTAACGACTCATATATAATTGTTTGAATTAATACTCTTTGTGAGGGTTTGGTCGAGGGGACGGAGCCAGCCCCTCTTACAAACCAAAACCTTAAGATGCTCCGTTATGCTTAAACAATGATTAACATTACTGCTAATATACTAATAAATTACTAATAAGCAATACCCGCAATCTTTTTATTCAACATATTTAAATTCATCTGCTTCTCGTAGTTGTCTGCTTTGAGTTGATCTACCTTCTTTTGCATATCGTTTACAACCTCTTCGTGGAATTTACTCTCCATTATGAGGTGTCTGTTGCGACGACTCATATTCATCAAACGATCACGCAGTTGTTTGTTCTCATCCTTCAATCCATTGTATTCGGAGAAGTCTATATCAAACATAAACATCTCGGCAAACTGATGGCTCATAATCTCGTAAGCCTTGTAATATACTTTTGAGAAACGAAGATTTACTTCGTGATTCTTATTGGCCCATACCACCATTGCGTGATGCTTCCCCAGAATTTTAGCTATACTCGTTATGCTGAGTGAGGAATACTTATTTGCAGCAACCATAAATGCATTGCGGTACATTACATTTCTTTGGACTCTGTTGTCATCAATGGCCCATTGTTTTTTAACGTCCTTCCAGTAGTGTTCCAACATTACCTTTTGACCCATTGCGCTTAATACTTGTTCTTTTTCCATAATTTACTTTGTTATAAACCCCTATATACTAAGTATACCTACTCTGTGTATACTATATACTCTCTCTTATAGAGAGAAGTATATACTCTATATACTAAGAATATAATATATACTAAGTATATATCCAAAGTATATATGGTATTTTAATCGGGTATTCTTTTTTTTATATTCCTAAGTGATCACTATACTCGTCCTCTAAACGACTATCGGTCCACAACTGATACCAATACTCATCATCTTCGTAAGAGTCTCTCAAATCGTCTCTAAGACATCTCTTTGTCGATGTATAGATTGATTTTCTGTTCTGCTTCTTTCCAGTTCTCAAAGTATTGATTCCGTTCTGCAAGAACTTTGTAATACTTGAGGCGTGCTTTGTCAACACCTCTCTGTAGTTTAAGTAAGTCATTTGTTCTGGTTCTATGGATGGCCTCATAATCATACAAGGCCGTTAGTAATTTAGTCTTCTCTTTTGAATTCTCTAACATACTGATCACCTCAGTCAGCTCACCTACTAAGTAGATTAGATGACTAATGTCATTAGCATATATCAATTCATCTGCGCTATTCATCTTCTTTTAAAGAATTATAATTTTTAATCATAAACACCCAGTCATCTCTGGATATCTCTTCCTCACAAAACTCTTGAGCAAGTTCTCTTGCTTTAGGACTAAACATATTGTAGGCTCCTAATTCTCTAACGAGTTCGTATGCTTTAAACTTCTCTTTCATAATTTCTATTTATTAAACAATACTTTATTCTTCCAATCATTAACATCACCGGATATATTCTCGTACTTGTAGTAAGCTAATACATCTACTATTAATTCATCCGGAACATAGTTCCAAGCATATATAAGAGCGATGTCAGCGAGCGTTGGTCTACCATCACCTTCGGTGCGATTCCATCTCATTACGACTACTTTAAAATCCTTCAGTGTGTTAATCCGCATCTCCGATATTATTTAAAGTTCCACAATCACATAAGTGAAGTTGGTTTACACCAATTACGATAGGTATCTGCTTATCACATCCACCACAGAAGAATACTTTATTAGATCCCATAGCACTACTCATTTATAAATTCATACTCATTACCAAATGCACTAACCGATACCAATTGGTCCGGGATAATCTGCATATACCGCTTACGATTGTTATCCCATATCAACCAGTTGCTTTCCTTGATAGAAGACTTGCCTCCCTTAGTAAACTTAGCAACACCCATACGACCATTGAAACTGGTAACCTCACCATTCTTTTTGATGTAGGTGCCTCCGAAGATTCTACCACTTGATTGTAGTTCTGTCTTGAACTCTGTTGCGTAACCTTTAGTTACTGATACCTTGTTTTTCATAATTGTAATTGTTTTGATTCCCTCCAAAAGTAATATAAAACTTCTAACTTGCAAACATTTATGTTAAAAAGTCTAAAAAAAAAAATAATTTCCCCCAGATTCTTCGGGCATTCGCGTTATGGAAAATCCCAAAAAAGCCCCCAGTTTTTTCGGCTTTCGCGATTTATTCGTGTGACGTGCGCGTCCGTCACGCGTGTGGCGATTGAACCGGTGGACCACCTGAGTATTTTAACCTAATTTGGCCCCGGATCAGGGACGGACCACTAACACCAAAACCAGGGGCCCGGATCACCTGAAGCCAGCAACGGCGCGGCATTCATTGGATCAACTCACTTCTAAAGGCATTAGGTGTTTATACCCTATTTTAAAAATAAATGAAAATAAACCCCGGCAAAGGGACGAAATATGTAAAAAGGTTGTATGTTTACATCATCAAACAAACAAACGGCCCCCGGGCCATAACTTTAAAACCTTTTGAAATGCTAACTACCGAAGAACAACAAATGTACCCGAAAACGATGATCGCTATTTTCTTTCCTATTGGCGCGGATAGAAGAGATAAATTTCTGGAATTATACCGAATAGAGACAGAGGTAAACAACAAGCGCGAACAGGCCGCGTATTATGAAGGCCTGTGCCACGAGTCAAACATTACCTTAATGGTAAAATTGCCCAACGGCGTAATAAAATAATATAAACCCGGGCCGGACCAGATCCGGCCCTTTATACCTTAAGACAATGAAAACAAACAAAGTACAAACCAGCACAACAAGAAAAAAGAAAAGAAGCGAAGCCGGAACACTTGAAGCCCTCGCCTTTTTTGGCGCGCTTTATTTGCTCGCGTCCTTCATTCTACGTTAAACCTTAAAAAGAAAAAGCAATGTTTAAAGACTTAACCGATATTGACACCGGCGCCGGGCTAATGATCCACGGCGAAGGAATCCACAACGAAAGCGAAACACATCACAACGGCACCGGAATACAGGAAGGCTGGACCGCTGATATTTACGGCCTTATTATAGACGTAAACGGCAAAGAGTACACAATACCAGCCGCGGCCCTTAGTCCGGATCTATTAAAGGCCCTAACCAGCAACGCCGAAACCGAACTAAATAATTTTTATTAAACTTTAAAACCTTAAGACAATGATCAATTTTGAAGAATTAGCCAACGCACTAAACCCGAACCCGGGCCAAACATTAAAAGCGGCACCAACTCCGCCAGCGTACACAATACCGGCGAAGCTATTAAGCAAAGGAACAACCAACGCCAAAACAAGTAAAAACGCACTCGAAACGTTTATTTTGTATATGAGTCCAGCGGCCCAAAATAGTAAAGGTGCGGACCTTTGTCCGTTCCGTAGTAAAGGATGCACCGCCGCCTGCTTATATACCGCCGGCCGCGGTAAGTTTAACAACGTACAACGCGCCCGAATGAATAAAAGCGAATATTTCATAAGGGACAAAAAAACCTTTTTAGCTCAATTAAGTTTAGAACTTATCGCGATCAATAAGAAGCAACTCAAGAAGGGAACAAAGGCGGCGATCCGTTTAAACGGGACCACGGACGTTGATTTTTTGTATCTACTTAAGAATCGCGCCGGACTGGATGCACTGCAATTGGAAGGCCTTGTATTTTATGACTACACAAAAGACCCGCACCGCGTTAAAAGGTACGCCGGGACTAACTATACACTAACATTTAGCCGGGCCGAGGACAACGAACCCCAGGCCCTCGAGATCCTAAAAAATAGCGGGATCGTCTCGGCCGTATTCGCTGAGAAATTGCCCCAGCTTTACAAAGGTTTCGAGGTTATAGACGGCGACGCGTCCGACGATCTTATGATAAAGGCCGCGGCCGCCGCTGGTGTACTCAAACGCACCCGGAAAGGCCAAGGTATTATATTAGGACTTAAGGCTAAAGGCGACGCCAAAAAGGACACGAGCGGTTTTGTAATTACGTCACACCTAAACACCGGAACCAATGCATAGTATTTTTGAAACGATCGAAGCGCGGCCCCTTAAAGTAAGAGAAGGAAAGCGCGCCCACTGGATCAAGACCAACGGCCAACGCATAAACTTAGCCAGCCGTAACCATCATAGCAACCTAACCAACGGCCGCACCTTTATATTCTCAGAGGATCGGCGACACGTTAAGCAACTCAAGAACTACATTTAAGCACCTGTAAAGGATCAACACCCAACGAAGCCCCGGCAATACGCCCGGGGTTTTTTTATGGCTTAAGGTGATCCAGTACGGAAGGAACGACGGAAGGAAAAGAGGGGAAGACCCACGGAGGATACGCGCCCCGGCCCCACCCCGTTACAATACACCGGCCGCCCTTCACTGGATCCACCACCAACGGACCAACCCAGCGCAACCACTGGAACCCCTATATACTCAGCGCGGCCACCAATGTAGGGCCGACCAAGGGACCCCCGGGCAATAGTGACCGGACGAAGGAGGCGCAGAGATAACTTAGCCCTCAGTGCCCGCGGGGAATGGCTATGTGAATGCCAAACCAAATAAACTTGAAATATTCCCTTGTATATACATAGTATGTATTCCTATGTATATATATACTCTTAGGAACTTAGTATATACAAAGGAGAACTGTATACTCTCCCCTTTAGGGGGAGTATATACGGGTATACTAAGTATCCACACTAAGTATATACAGGAAGTTTTTTAAGGCAGGTATATTAATGAATAGATTTATTCACTATCTTGTAGATTCATTTAGAGCCTTTCTAAGGGACTCAATTAAACACTTCTATACAATCATACCAAAAGACTAAGATATGTCAGCTAAAGAACTCCTAATAGCCTTATTGAGCGGAACAATGCCTAAAGGTGATACCAAGTCGGAGATGTTTAAGTTTTACAACTCTATGGTGGGCAAGAGTAAATACTTTCCGAGGCAAGAGAACCCTAAGACTGCGTGTGGCAGTTGTATCCAAAGGGTGAAGACTTCTATTTGGAAATGGTATCATAGTGATGAGACAGCACCAACCTTTAGTGAGTTAACCTTCACGGGTAGATTAGGCGCACATAATATTCCGTTATACACTTACAAGAAAAACAATGGCAAAGAAGACAGCAGCAACGGTTAAGGTAGAAGGTCCTCGTAAGAAGCGCAATGGTGTGCATTCTAAGAATGCCTCAAAGGGCCAGTCTGGGTACAAGAAGAAATACAGGGGCCAAGGAAAATAATTTATTATGCCAGCAAAAAGAAATAATAGTGGTAAGATAGTTAAGGGCCAAGGTGCGGAACTAACGGATCTCCAAAGTAAGTTTATTGATAGGATTGCAGAGGAGGGGATGGAGGCCTCGAGCAAGATAGCTCGGGAGCTTAATTATACTTCCTACTATCGGGATAGGAGAAACGCAGGTACTGCTTTCCATAGGGAGCTTATGGCTATTGCTAATGCGGAGATGAAGAGTATTGAAGCTGCAAAGGGTACCAACCTTACGGCATTGATTAAGATACGAGATGTAGCGTTGTCTAATGGGGATACAAAGGCAGCGATGGAGTCTATAAAGATTATCAACGATATGCAGGGGTATAAGGCTCCTACTAAGGTTCATCAGACGAAGATAGACGTTAAAGCAACTATAGACCTTACTGCTACAAATCAGGAGGATGAAGACACTGATTATATTGATGTTTAATGGAGATAAAACTGTATAACCCTACTGAGCCTCAAAAGGACTTTTTACGCATCATCTACGAAGAGGAACCATTTATAACCTTAGCCGCTATGGGGCGGCAAACGGGTAAGACCTTTGCGATGATGAACGATGCGGTAATGAGAGCCTTAAACAGTAAGAAGCACCGTATGTTCTGGGTAAGCCCTATACAGGAGCAAGCCAACAAGGTTATGAAGGACATTGAGGGGATGTTTAGTGCCCATCAAGAGTTGTTTGACCAAATCATAACAAGGTTTGATAGAAAGCATAACGAGATATACTTCTACAACGGTAGTTTTATTAAGTTCCGCTCTTCAGAGGCGGGGGATAACCTTCGTGGTGCGACCCTTGATTTTATCTACATTGATGAAGCTGCCTTTATCAAGGAGGCGTTTATCAACGAGGTATTGCTGCCTATGGTTACCCGGACCAATGGTAGGGTAGTGATGAGTAGTACCTTCAACGGTAAGAACTGGTACTGGGAATGGTACCAACGTGGACTTAAGGAAGATAACTTTAAGCAGATAAAGTCTATTAAGCGGACGTATTTAGACCTTAACGACCATAAGGTGGAGGAGACGGTGCTGGGTATACGCAAGAGTATGACGAAGGCGCAATTCAATCAAGAGTTTTTATGTAGACCCGTTAGTGCGGACGCCTTGTTTTCCGATATTGAGGACTCCATTACTAAACACCTACCTCAAGAGTACGAGCGGGTATACATCGGTATGGATATCGGGGTGGCGCAAGATTATACCGTACTCACTGCAATGACAGAAGAGTACCAAGTGATTGACATTGATAGGTTCAACTTCAAAGAACAGGGGATGGATTCTGTAGAATTCAAGCAACGCATTAAAGACTTTTACCTTAAACACTTTGATAAACTTGCGGCGGCATACTTTGAGGTCAACAACAACGATCTACTCTTTGATGAGATCACCGATGACGATAGGATGTACAAGATGATACCCTTTCAAACGACAAGTAAGAGTAAACCCGAGATAATCAAGAACCTGATTAAGCTTTTTGAAGATCATAAAATTAAAATACCGGAATACGATGTGTTGGTTAAGGAATTGTATGATTACAAGAGTAAACGCAACCCAATCACAGGAAACCTACAGTTTAGTAATACCGACGGAAAACACGATGACTGTGTGATGAGTCTCGCTATAACAGCGTACTGCGCTGTAGAGGAACAAGACGGCGGTATAACAATGTTCTTATGATATCACTTCGTCAGCACATCGACCTTATGCAGCATATACTGTCTGAGGGAGATATAAACGACCACATAAATAAGATGAGGCCTCTTGAGGCGTTAGATTTCGTTCGTTCTTCGGAAGATACATATCCTATAGAAGATAAAACTTTGAAGCCTAAAGACTTAAGGTCTGTTAGATTGAGTATAGATTCACTTGTTCTTGGTCAATTCATAATGATAGAGCAGATAATAACCGGTAAAACTAAACTACCAGATCACTTAGTAGACTTGGAATTACTAAAGTTGATATGCCGACCGCATCATCATACTGAATTTGACAATGAAAACACAGTTGATGAGAAGAAAAACGAGCAACGTATACTAAACACGGATGTTCGTGAGTGCTATTGGATACTCACAGAATTTATAAAAAACCGAGAGAAGACTTTATTCAAAGATTTTTCGGGTGTATTCTATGATGCTCCGGAAGATACTGAAGATGAAGAGGAGTCAGAACCAGAAGAGAAGACTTCTGATATGTTGTTTAATCAGCAATGGTACTGGTACTCTATTGTTAGGATGTTGGCAAACGAAGACATAACAAGATACGGGGAGATATATATGTTGCCAATGAGTACAGTGCTGCCTGAAATGTCGTATTTAGCGCAGCGCAACAAGATAGAGTCAGCAAAGCAAAGGCAAAGCCAAGCTATGCGTAAATTGTAAATTAAGAAAAGACTACAGTGAACGATTTAGTAACGATATACGAGCTATTCAAGGCTTTTGGAGATTCTCACGGTATGATTAATGAGTTCAAACTCATAGGCTCGTTAGAGGACCTGCAAAACGTTGAGGTGTCCCATAGAGGTATGTATGTAAACCTTGATAGCGCAAACGTATCGCGATCGGGTAACAGTCCTGTGTATGATGTTACTTTCAATGTAATTGTAATTGACAAGGTGCCATTGTACGACGAATTAGCTCTTATGAACTCTAATCAAGAGAACCTGTTCGTTATGGGTCAATTGCAAGATTACTTTGGTCAAAATCTATTAGGAGAGGAACGCTTTGACGAGGTAAACCTTCAAGGCTTTTCTGCTGACGATTACAATATAACTACGGCTACTGGAAACTGTAGCTTCTCTATAGGTAGAAATCCAGACAATAGGGATATAGACGTTTAATATGGATAACTTAGAGAGACGTCTTCGTATCATATTAAGTGAAAAAACTCCTCTTAAAGCTACATACCAACAGCGAGGGGCTTTACAATTTTACCTACAAGACCAATTAAACAAGGGTAAGGTTATATCTCTATTAAAAAGAAACCTCAGCGGACCTCAAAACAAAGAAGGCAATCCTTACGACCATAGGGCTACGGGTAATTTAGAGAAGTCTATAATGCCAGCTACTGATGGCAACAAGGTATGGACGAAGAGGTTCTTAAGGGTAAAGCTAACCGGAGACAGGTATTTAGGTTTAGGTATAAGCTTGGATGAATTCTCCGCGAAGATTGAAGCCGCGAGCTATGCTCAAAAATTAAGTGAAGGATTCTCTTCCTCTGGAGTGACTCAAGGAGAGATTGCAAATTGGATCTACGCCAAGGCAAGGAGAAACCCAGGTAGTAGATGGCAGGCAAGCTACAGAAGAAAGGATGGCTATAAAACATTTGATTACTACGGAGATCAAGTAAGCTACTCTGTAGCTAAGTATATAGCTAAACCAATAACCCAGAAGCTGCAAGTAAATGGATATGCTGGTAGTGGCTGGATGGAATTCCTGCAAGGTCCTGCGGGACTAAAGGGAGCATTAACCCGTGCTTACGGTAGGTATCTAAAAGATTACCCAGCGTATACTTGGGCTACGATGACGTATAGAATTGAACAAATGTTAGAAAAACTCGAGAAATGAGTAACGATAAGAGACTATCAAATTTACAGAATACTTTAACTACTGTAGCTGGAGTTGTAGAACAACTTGCTAATAAGCTTAAAGACTTAAACAGCCAGATATCCCAACTTTCTGGTAATTCCACTAAGCTTGGAAAGGCTCAAGGTAAAATAGCGGCAGAAACAGGTAAGGCTACTGAGGCGACTAAGAAGCAGGCCGAAGCCACTGAAAAAGCCAACAAAGCAAGTAAAGGGTTCTTTGGTAATATAGGAAAGAACATAAAGACTATTATATCCTTTTATGGTGCGTATCAAGTATTGAATCTTACTTTATCTGCATTTAGAGAATTAACCATAGGATCAGCCAAGAGAGCTATTGCATTAGAAAAATCTTTAGCAGACTTAAGAGCGGTGGCTGGACTCACGGCGGATGAGGTATCAAGGCTAAAGGATGTGGTTTTTGAGGTGGCAGGAGCTACTTCTTTAACAGCTACCGAGGTTGTGTCTCTACAAAAAGAGCTTGCTAAGTTAGGATCTCCAATAGAGGAAATTGCCGAGCTTACAAGGCCTATCGCGCTACTATCTCAAGCACTCGGCGAAGAGGCGGGAGGTGTAGCGGCAACATTGAAGAAGACACTCAATCAGTTTCAAGCTACAGCCGAAGAAGCTGATAAATTTGCCAACATAATAACAGGAGCAGTAAACGAGACAGCCTTGTCTATGAATGATCTCGGAACAGCACTTGGCTATGTAGGTCCTTTAGGGGCGCAACTGGGTGTTAGCTTCGAGGAAACAGCGGCGTTGCTCGGTATTCTTGCTGATAATGGATTCAAGGCTTCTAAAGCGGGTACAGGTCTTCGTTCTTTCTTTATTGCAGCGGCTAAAGATGGAAGGCCATTCAATGAATTTATACAGGATGTAGCAGACAGAAACTTGGATGCAGCAGAGTCTGTTCAAGTATTTGGTAAGGTAGCTGCTTCACAGTCAATTGTATTAGGTGACAATGTAGAAAGATATAAACAGCTTTCTTTAGAATTACAAACTTCAAATAGGTTGTTCGACGCTAATGCAGTACAGATGGCATCCACAGAGGGTCAGTTAGATCTACTCTCCTCAGCATACGATAAGTTCTCTACGAGACTTGGCGAGTCTATTACAAAGACAAATCTGTTTATAGACTTAATAGCAATACTTGATAACGAGGCAGCAGGTCTTGCTCAAACATACAAGATCCTTGCAAATGCATCAGAAGAAACTTCAGATAAGATAGACGGCATAACAGAGGATTTGAGAAGCTTCAACAACGAGTCTCTAAACGCTGGAAACGAATCTCTCGCTCTCGGGAAGGCATTTGGTATAATGAGAGAAAGCGGTGAATTTAGTTCACTGGCTGTTAAAGATGCTTTGTTTGAGATGAACGCCGAACTGGATAACGGAGCAACATTGATGGAAGCTCTTGAGGCGGCTCAGAAGAGGGGTTATTTGGGAGCGCAAAGGTTAGCAAGTGCTACTATAGAGCTTTACAAAACCATCAAACAACAAGCAGACGCTCAAGACGATGTTTATATCGCTCAAGAAGCCAATAACGAATCTGTAAAAAGATACAAGAGAGAATATATGTCGCTACAGGCTTTGACGAAGTCCGGCATAAAGGTAGATAAAGAAAAGCAACAGCTTCAAGAGCAGATAAACATAGATATTGCAAGATACTCAGGAGAATTAGAGGGTATAAGATCTATTGGAATTAGTCGCAACATAACGAAAGAAGAAGAGGAAAGACTGCAAGTTCTTGAGAAAAGAATAGCCTTACTTAAGCAAGAAAGTGAAGCGATAGGAGAGCTTAAAGTATCAGATAAAACTTTAGCAGACCAAAGAAAAGCTAAAGATAAAGAAGCTGAAGATAGATTTAAAACAGAGCTAAACGACTATATCGAAAGAATAAAGGAGACTGAAGATGTAATAAATAATCTTAGGGTTGAGGTTGGTGAAAGTGCTTTCCCTACGCAGGTTGATTTATTGAATGGATTCTTTGGTGGTGCAGAAGACATCATCGCTGAAGCTACAAAAAGATTTGGCGCAAACTCTAAATTTGTTAAAGGTCTGGTCAAGACTTTTAAAGATACTGCTGACGAGATAAGCGTTCAATTACCAAAGGAGGTCGGCGAAACATTAAACTTAGCTCTAAAAGGAGTGTTTGGTGAGGATGGTGTTGACTTAGCTCAGTTGCAATTTGCGCCTGTATTCGGTCCAGAGGAATCAAAGACTCTTGGAGACAGATTTAAAGAACTCTTTAAAGGTATAGATTGGGCGGATGTAATGGTTGATTCTATAGATACCGCGGCTGAAGCCTTAGATGGATTTAGCGATGTAGCCTTAGAGAACACTAAGAATAGATTAGATCAAGAGATAGATCTAATAAGAAACAGATATGATATTGAAGGAGATATTCTTAAGTCTCAATTAGACAATCAATTAATAACCGAATCTCAGTTTAGACAAAAACAAAGTGAACTTAGAAAAGCGCAGGTAGCGGAAGAAAATGATATTAATAGACAAATATTCAATGCTGAAAAGAAGCAAGATAGACAAGATGCTTCAACCGATTATCTGCAAGCGATAGCTTCTATTATACCTACATTGATTGCATACGATAAAACTGCCGATCCAGTAAGTGTGTTGACTAAAGCAGCTATAACCGGAGGGTTAGCAACTGCTGCTTATGGGGCTGAGATATCAGCTATCAACCAACGAAAGTTCTTCCCTAAGAAGTTTGCTGAAGGGGGTGTGGTCAACGGACCTTCGCATTCTGATGGTGGCGTTCCGTTTACCGTTCAAGGCAGAGGTGGATATGAAATGGAAGGCGGTGAGTACATCGTTAACAAGAGAGCGACTTCTATGCACCGAGACTTACTTGAGCGTATAAACAAGTCCGGTAAAATGAATCCAACTGTAGGTAGAATGAAATTTGCTGAAGGAGGTTTAGTATCTTCACCTATGAATGAAAGTGTAGATTACCTAAAGGCTATCGCTGAGGCTACGACCTCAACAGCTATAGGCGTAAGCAAACCAGTTCGTGCTTATGTTACGGACAAAGACTTGCGTACCGATAGTACAGAACGTAGAATTAGAGATAGAAACGACAGAATATAATTATGGCTGACTATATATTTTACAGCGGATTAGACA
>Ga0206126_10003731_pt1 | contig 15236 bp, 11 predicted proteins | sample Helgoland_Spring_5_FD_148621 | JGI IMG/M metagenome (GOLD analysis project Ga0206126, IMG submission 148621) | Pelagic subsurface seawater microbial communities from Kabeltonne, Helgoland, North Sea - Helgoland_Spring_Bloom_20160412_1 | ecosystem: Environmental > Aquatic > Marine > Epipelagic ...
GATGTAGAGTGCGTTGTGCCAACAGGTGAGAAAAGGAATGAGGAATTGAGATTGCGAGTGGACGGGAAGTTTTTCTGTGCCGGAGCTGAGCGCGTGTTCCTCAAGATGGTAACTTATGGCCCGTTTCCTAAACCGACACCAGAGGTTTTAGCGGATCATGATGAGCAGATGAGGCGCATTGCGGATGCCGGGTTCAATGCCATAAGGGTCTATGAAGAGCCAGAGAGCATATTGCTAGATGCAGCACAGAAAGCTGGGTTGTGGGTGTTTGTCGGCTTGAACTGGGAGTATCATCGCGACTTTGTCTCTGACACGGCTATTTACAGCACAGCCCAGGTGATGATGAAAGAAGGCCTCAAATCATGGGGCACACATCCTGCGCTTGCAGGGGTATTTGTCGCTAACGAGATTCCCAGTGACATGGTTAGGTGGATGGGGGTGACTCGGGTTAAGCAGGCACTTGAGCAGCTCATTAATCTGGGTCGCAGCATTTGTCCTCATCTGCTCTTTGCCTATGCCAATTATCCGACAACGGAATATGAAGAACCGGATAATGCCGACTTTACGGCAATGAATGTTTATCTCGAAAATAGGGATGACTTCGCCCGCTATTTAGCGCGCCTGCACAATGTTGCAGGTGATCGTCCTGTTTTGCTTAGTGAGTTTGGGCTGGATACTTTTCGCCAGGGTGAGCAGGCACAGAGTGATGCCCTGCTTTGGTATGTTGACGAGTCGGTGTGCGCCGGAATGGCAGGGGTAACGATCTATGCTTGGAGTGACCATTGGTCAAGGGGGGGGCTTGTGATCGATGAATGGAGTTTCGGTCTATTCGATAGGCGAGGGCAGGCCAAGCTTTCGCTGCTACCATTGCGTGATAAGCTCGCAGGCATTGACTCACCCGGTGATGGAATTGAGTTGAGCGAATCGCCTGCGTTTTCTGTGGTAGTCTGCACCCATAACGGTGCAGCTAGGATTGGAGCATGCTTGAGGGCACTTCAGAATCTTGACTATCCCGATTTTGAGATTTTGGTGGTAGATGATGGCTCCTTTGATGATACGGCAGAAATAGTTCGTGGTTTTAGCGATGTGCGCCTGATTGAATCCGAACATGAAGGATTAGGAGCAGCCAGAAATAGAGGCGCCCGTGAGGCTCAGGGAGACATTATTGCCTACACAGATGATGATTGTCGGCCAGATAGGCAGTGGTTGTGGTGGTTGGCTAAGGCGTTTAATCAGGGGGGCTGGGATGCCTGTGGTGGTCCTAATTTGGCTCCGCGTCCCCAAAGCTCAGATGATGGCGGTGCTAGTATCATCGATGAGGTTGTGGTGGCTTCGGCACAAGGAGCTCCTTCTCATGTGCTGTTAGGTGATGATGAGGCAGAGCATTTGCCTGGGTGTAACCTTGCAGTGAGGAAAAAGGCATTGGAGGCGATTGGTGGTTTTAGTGAGCGTTATTTAATCGCGGGTGACGATGTTGATTTCTGCTGGCGCTTGCAGCAGGCGGGCTTTCGCATGGGATTCTCGGCAGCAGCTTTTGTGTGGCATCGAAGACGTGCAACGTTGTGGCGTTATTTCATGCAACAATATCAATATGGTAAGGCGGAGGCATTGTTGATGCAGGATCACCCTGAGAGATTTCGCAGGGGTGGTGGCGCCATATGGAAGGGCTGTGTCTATTCAGGTCAAGCGATGGGTGCGAGTGATGGAAGTTTCATCTATCATGGCGTGATGGGCATGGCGCCGTATCAGCAACTGGTGACGACGATGCAGCCGCAGCGATCTATTCCGGAGGAGTTTTTCTGCACTGAGTCACGTGCGAAGCTAGCTTTTGCAAATGCAGTACAACCGCGCATAAGGGCGTGGGCAAGGTGGTGGCATAGTCTGGGGTGGCGGGGCAAAGTGGAACGAACTTCGGGTGAGCGTGAGTTTGTTCTCATAGATGTGACGTGTCAGTATGATGACTACGAAGCCAAGTGGTGGAGTGAGTGTCACATCACACGTGAGCAGGTTTTAGATGCCATGATGGAAGATGGTTGGCAGCCATTGGAAAATGATAGTGATTGGGACTGCCAGCGCGGTGATGTGCGCGCGATCATTGCTGTGGAGGACTTTGCCTCTGGCTCACAAGTGCTGACAAGACTTGAGATGAATACCAGAAATCGGGGGAGTCTACCGACGGATTTCACCCATCGATTAGAGTCGTTGAGTCTCGTTAGAGTTGAGTGACCCGACGGGGTGAGGCCGACCGGGTGAGACTAATGTCGTAATATCAATTCTGTGAGATTAATCCTTCCGCGTGAGCTCGACAAAAACATCTTCAAGGGTCGAGCTGTGACGGTGCAGGGTGCGGATGGGCCACTGCTTGGCGGCCGTGAGTGCTGATATACGCTCTCGAGTATCCGTGCCATGATCTACAAGGATGGAGAATCTTGTCCAGTTGTCCTCTTTTCCTTCGCGGATGACTTTTTTAACGTGTTTGAGCTCATTGAAGGCAGCCGCAGCCTCCTCCTCACCCGCCTGTATTTCTACCGTGATTTTTCCAGCAGCACGCATTTTATTAACTAACTCAGCGGGGGATCCTGTGGCTTTGATTTTGCCCTCGTCGATGATGATGACATGGTCACAGGTCATTTCCACTTCGTGGAGAATGTGGGTGGAGAGCATGATGGTGTGAGTTTCTCCAAGTCGTTTGATCAGGTTTCTGATGGAACGGATTTGATTGGGGTCTAGGCCATTGGTCGGCTCATCTAAAATGAGTAGGTCAGGTTTGTGGACAAGGGCGTCAGCCAGGCCGACTCTTTGGCGGTATCCCTTAGATAGAGTTTTGATCATCTTACGCCTAACGTGGGTAAGTCCACAGAGCTCCATGGCCTCACCGATGTGTTCGCGGGCAGCCCTGCCTTTGAGCCCCTTGAGGTGTGCTCGGTAGCGCAGATACTCACGAACGCGCATTTCATCGTAGAGGGGGACGTTTTCGGGCATGTAGCCGATTTTACGGCGAGCACTGACAGAATCGCGGAAGATATCATAGCCTGCGACTTCGGCACTTCCTGAGCTTGGCGGTAGATAACCGGTGAGCATCCGCAATGTAGTTGTCTTGCCTGCTCCGTTGGGGCCGAGGAAACCGATGATCTTCCCTTTGCCTACCTTGAAGCTGATATCATTGACGGCAGTATGCCGGCCATATCGTTTGCTGAGATTGTTGACGTCAATCATGGGTGGGAGAACACAGTTGAAGGAGTTTGAAAAATGTCGTAAAAGAGACGCCTTGTGCGTTGACTCTGAGGGTCTGTGACAGTAATTACAACTAAGTTCTACTTAGCTCCAAGAAAGAAAAGCAAATTGCGGCTATAAATTCACCTTTTTCTGTCAATGAAATCATCAATATCAGCGCGCTTTAATGCCGAACTTCTTGATCAAAAGTATGATCAGTGGTGTGAAGACCCCCAGTCTGTTGAGGCTGATTGGTGCGCTTTTTTTGAAGGCTTTGAACTTGGTAATGCGCAGCTTAAACAGCGTCAAGATTCGGCAACTCCCGCAGCTGCCAAGCCTGCGGAGACTGTGGCTCAGCCCAGTGGCAACATGGAGGTGCAATCTTCTGATGAGCATTATTTAAACTTCCGAGGCAGGGTAGTAAGTCTGCTTTATAACTACCGCACCCTCGGTCACACCCAAGCCCACCTTAATCCTCTTGATGAAGAGGGCGTGCCTAATCCTCGCCTGCAGCTCGATCAGTTTGGGCTCAGTGAATCCGATCTGGACCGAGAGGTTTCTACCCAGTTCTACCGCCGCGGGCAGAAGATGACGTTGCGTGAGTTGATCGCCTCTCTCGAAGAAACTTATTGTGGTAATGTGGGCACTGAGTTCATGCACATTTTCAATACGGAGATTCGTAACTGGATCCGTGAGCGTGTTGAGCACCGTGATGAGCATCAGCATTTAATCAATTACGAGGAGGGGAAAGTCCTGAAGTGGTTGCTTGAGTCTCAACTTTTTGAGTCCTTCCTCGCTAAGAAGTTCCTTGGTGAAAAAAGGTTTTCGCTTGAGGGCGGTGAGGGCACCATGGTGCTGCTCAATACAATTCTAGAAAAATGCCCCAGTTATGATGTGAAGGCCATCGAGATGGGCATGGCTCACAGGGGGCGCCTCAATGTGCTTCGTAATTTCTTGCGTAAGTCACTGACCACGCTGCTGTATGAATTTACACCCAACTACGTTCCTGATCTTGTTGCTGGTGATGGTGATGTGAAATACCACCTGGGCTATGAGGGCACACGCATGCTGCTGGATGGAGAGGTGCACGTATCCCTTGCGGCAAACCCAAGCCACTTGGAAGCCGTTAATGCGGTGGTTGAAGGTAAGGCCAGAGCGCGCCAGCGCCTGATGGGTGGCGATAATCTCAAAGAGTCCGAGCGTAATGTGACCGGTGCTCACCGAGGCAGAGTGATGCCTATTTTATTGCATGGTGATGCGGCATTTGCCGGTCAGGGATCAGTGGCTGAAGTTCTGAACCTTTCCCAACTGCCCGGTTATCATACTGGAGGAACCATTCACATTGTGATCAACAATCAGATTGGTTTCACCACCATGCCCGAGGACGCGCGCTCATCTCATTACGCGACCGATATTGCCAAGATGATTGAAGCTCCAGTTATCCACGTCAATGGAGAGCAGCCTCAAGATTTGGTCTGGGCCGCTATCCTTGCGATGGAATACAGGCAAACATTTGGCCGCGACATCGTCATCGATATGTATTGTTACCGTCGACATGGTCACAACGAGGCAGATCAAGCCGCATTTACCCAGCCGCATATTTACAAGAAAGTCGACGCGCGCAAACCGATTGGGGATCTCTTTAAGGATAGAGTTGTTGCGGCAGGGGCATTGAACCAGCAGGAGGCGGATGCGATAGAGAAGCAGGTTCAAGATGATTTGGACGAGGGTTACCACACCATGGTGCACCACATGGAAAAGGGTGACCGCACCATTTTCAGTGGATCTACTGCGGAGTCTCAGCCCAGCTATTCACATGCTCCTGTGCCCACTGGTATCTCGAGAGAAGCCATGCAGCATGTAGGTAAGGTGCTCACTGACATGCCTGAGGATTTCAATCTGCATAAGACCCTTGCAAAGCGCTTTATTCCGAGGCGTCAAGAAGCTCTGAAGACGGGGAAGGACTATGACTGGGCGTTTGCTGAGTCATTGGCATGGGGTTCATTGCTGATGGAGGGGAATCCTGTGCGCTTGTCGGGTCAGGATGTGCGCCGAGGTACTTTCAGTCACCGCCACGCTGTATTTTATGATTCAGAAACAAGGGAACGTTATATCCCCCTGAAGAACCTTTCCAAAGACCAGGCTAATTTTTGTGTCTATAATTCGCTGCTCTCAGAGGCTGCTGTTTTGGGTTTTGATTATGGATACTCTCTTGGAGCAACCAACATGCTGATCATGTGGGAGGCCCAATTCGGAGATTTCTCCAATGGAGCACAGGTGATCATTGATCAGTTTATTGCCTCTGCTGAGTCAAAGTGGCAAACGCCTAGCAGCTTAGTAATGCTGCTTCCTCATGGTTACGAGGGCATGGGCCCTGAGCACTCAAGTGCTCGTCTGGAGCGTTTTCTTCAACTCTGTGCAGAGAAGAATATTCAGGTTGCTAACCTTTCGACACCCGCTCAATACTTTCACGCGCTGCGCAGGCAAAAGAAGCGAGCGTTTCGCAAGCCTCTGATCTTAATGACTCCTAAGAGTCTCTTGTCTCGTCCTGAGGCCGTATCGAATGAAGCGGACTTTCTTGAGGGTGCGTGCTTCCAAGAAATACTGCCTGATGTGGTGGATTTTGAAAAACCAAATAAAGTGGAGCGTGTCGTGTTCTGTAGCGGTAAGGTTTTCTATGACCTCGCGAAGTATCGTGACGAGCAAGAAATAAAGAATGCAGCCATCATACGCATTGAACAACTTTACCCCTTCAATGATGAGATGCTGGAGCTGATTCTCAGCCAGTATCCGAAGGTGTCTCAATGGGTATGGGCTCAAGAGGAGCCTCGTAACATGGGGGCATACACCTACATAAAACCTAGACTGGAAGCCGTTCTTGATGCGCGCATCAGCTACTCGGGACGCAAGTCATCCTCAAGTCCCGCGGCGGGATCAAAAGCTCAGCACACCCACGAGCAGCAAACGCTTGTCGCAGGTGCCTTCGAAGTCTAAATTCATTTTCCCTTTTATTACCCACGATTATTCCTATGGCCACTGAAATTAAGATCCCGAACGTCGGCGAATCAATTACCTCTGCCAATGTTGCGCGCTGGCACAAGCAAAGCGGCGACGCAGTTTCCAAAGGTGAGACGGTTTTGACCATCGAGACCGACAAGGTGTCTAATGACCTTGATGCAGAAGTTGCGGGAATTCTTAATGTGCTTGTTCAGGAAGGCGAGGAGGTCGCTATCGGGACAGTCGTTGGCGTTATTGAAGAGGGTGATGTCGCCGATGCTGTAGAGGCGAAGTCTGACCTGCCTGTTGAAACTGATCCTGAGCCGCAAGCGGATTCTGAGCCGCAAGCGGACTCCGAGCCGCAAGCGGGTAAGGAAATTGAAATCAAAGTTCCAGCTGCTGGCGAGTCCATTACCTCAGCCAATATTGGTCGTTGGCACATGGCCGACAAATCTCAGGTCAATAAGGGGGATATTCTGGCCACACTCGAGACAGATAAGGTTTCCAACGAACTTGAAGCAGAGGAGGGGGGTGTTCTTAATATCCTCATCCCTGAGGGTGAAGAAGTAGATATAGGCACGGTGATTGCCACCATTAGCGTTGGAGCAAGTGGCGCACCAGCGCAGGCCAAGGCCGCATCTGCACCCCAAGCCAAGTCTGCCCCAGCAGTCTCGCCTGCGGTAAGTATTCCAGCACCAGTAGTCCCTAATGTTCCAGCTGCTAGTTCACGTCCGGACCTGTCCGTTGTGCCTGGCAAGCCTGAGCCGGCCGGTCAATCTCTCAGCGAGGACAACGGGCGCACCACTCGGCGTAAAATGAGTATGCTGCGCAGAAAGGTTGCCAGCCATCTCGTCAATGCACAGCAAACAGCAGCTATCCTAACGACCTTCAACGAAGTGGATATGACTGCCATTATGAAATTGCGTAAGCAGGTGCAGGAAGAGTTTGTGGCAAAACATGGCTGCAAGCTTGGATTCATGTCCTTTTTTGTCAAAGCCACGGTGCAGGCCTTGAAAGATGTTCCCAGTATCAACGGACGCATTGATGGTACGGACATTATCGAAAACCATTTCTACGATGTCGGAGTTGCCATTGGTACGCAGAAAGGTCTGGTCGTGCCGGTGCTCCGGGATTGTGATCAAAAAGGTTTTGCTGATGTCGAAAAGGGCATTCTTGAATACGCGGCCAAAGCCAACGATGGCAGCATGGATCTGGCAGATCTTCAGGGTGGGGTCTTTACCATTTCCAATGGTGGTGTCTATGGCTCGCTGCTTAGCACGCCGATTCTGAACCCGCCTCAGAGCGGCATCCTTGGCATGCACACCATCCAGCAGCGCCCAGTAGCGCTCAATGGTGAGGTCGTCATTCGCCCAATGATGTATTTGGCGCTGAGCTATGACCATCGCCTTGTTGACGGCAAGGAGGCAGTCACGTTCCTCATACGCATTAAGGACTGTTTGGAAAATCCGAGCCGCCTGATGTTGGAAATGTGATCTCTTATAATGGAATATTTTTTCATCTTCCTCAAAGGCTTCGCCATGGGTGCGGCCAATGTAATCCCCGGGGTATCTGGAGGCACCATTGCCTTTATTACCGGTATTTATGAACGTCTGATTGATGCGCTAAAATCGTTTGATTTTAAGGCGCTTCGTTTACTCTGCAAAGGTGACTTTGGCGGTTTTGCCAAGCAGATCGATCTGGGCTTTCTCGTCGCTCTCGGTTTGGGGGTTGTTGTTAGCATATTGACTTTGGCGAAGGTTCTCAAAACGGCCTACGCGGACCACCCGGTGTTAGTGAATGCTTTTTTCTTTGGCCTGATTTTGGCGTCCTTGTTTTATGTGGGGAAAATGGTTAAGCGGTGGGGCTTTGTGGAAATCATCTGCCTGCTTTTTGGCGTTGTTGTCGCAGGCATGCTTGCTTTTCAAAGTCCAGCAGGAGAAAACACCAATGTGCTCTATCTTGGCGCCTGTGGAGTTGCGGGCATGTGCAGCATGATTATCCCGGGTATTTCTGGATCTTTCATCCTGCTGCTGATGGGTAACTATCAATTGATCGTCCTTGAGGCGGTGGACAACTTGCGGCAGCTAAAATTAATGGAGGCCCTTCCCATTCTTATTCCTGTGGCAATAGGTGCGGCGCTTGGCCTATTCACCCTTTCTCATATCTTAAGCTGGATGTTTAGGAGATATCACAATGCAGCGGTGGCATTGATCACGGGTTTTGTCGCTGGATCTTTGTTGATTATTTGGCCTTGGAAAATCGCGGTGTACTCGCTGGTGATCACCGGTAAGGTTATTGCGTGGAATCGTTATTTTCCCGATTTGGGTAAATCTGCCACGTGGCTGGCAGTGGCTTGGCTGGTTGGAGGTATCGTTATTATTACGGTAACAGAAAAACTCGCGAGCAAGCCGCAAGCTTAATCCGCATCCGGAGCAAGCATTGCTTTCTTGGATGGATTGTGGTCAACGATTTTGGCAATGCGTTTGGCAAAGTAGTACATCCTTTTAAGATACTCGATCATTTCGGACTCGAGACGAAACGCTACCATGCGCTGGGGTTCATCAGCACTGAAGCGTCGTGAGAGATGCTCTTCTGCTTCTGTCGACAATTGCTTGATCGTGGGCTTGGCTCCGATGACTTTTTTGGCAGTCGTGTGGTCGTTGGTAATCAATGCGTCTATTGATTGGCTGACTTGTAAGCTGACTTCCTGATGAAAATGATGCAGTATTTGCATGGTCGCATCACTGATCACTAGACCGGTGCGAAGTCGCTCACGTCCGATTTCCATGAGGTTTGTCTCCACCATATCAGCGATATTTTCCATGTAATTGGAAGTGGCCAAGTAGCGATGGAGAAGGTCAGATTGTGATTTGTCTAAATTCCCTCGTGAGAGATCAGCCAGATAGGCTAAAATGAAACCATGAATTTGATCAACACGGCTATCCATTTTCCATAGGTTACGCATGTCCTCAGCGGTGCCTGAGCTGACCGCTTCCAGTGAGCCATTAGTGATCTTTGTGACACGTGTACCCATTCTGCTTAATTCAAGCCGAGCCGCATCAAGTGCCAGGGCAGGGGTATTTAATAAGGCAGGGTCGAGATACTTAGGCTGGGATTTTTCCGCATCAGTGGTGGGCCGCTCCGGTATGATTTTGATGACAATCTTGCTAATGGGTCCAACAAACCAGATAAAGAGGAAGGTGTTGGTGATGTTGAAAACACTGTGGGCGTTTGCGATTTGTCGCGGAGTTTCCGCCGCTAATCGGGCAATGCCATCGAGTTCGGGTATTTGGGGGGAGATGTGTTTCACGCAAGCCGCCAACTCAGGGATCAGCATGAACCAGACCAATACGCCTGCTACATTAAACAAGATGTGCACGGTCACTGCGCGCTTGGCATCGATGGATTTACCAATAGAGGCTAGCCAGGCTGTGAAGCAGGTGCCGATATTGGCACCAAAAATGAGGGCGATACCGGCATCGAGGGGTAAAAGGCCCTGGCTAGCGAGCACGATGACAATCCCGGTGGTTGCTGAGGAGCTCTGCACCAGTGCGGTGAAGGCGGCGCCAAAAGCAATGCCCAGCAGGGGCACATTCATGTTTTTCATCAAATCGATGAAGGGTGCGTAGGATTGTAATGGTTTGGCGCCATCACTCATGAGCTGCATGCCGTAAAAAACAAGTCCCAGCCCCATAATCATCTTTCCATAATGATGAGCGCGCTCTTTTTTGATGAAAAAGGATAATGCAAACCCAACGGCAATGATGAGCAGGGCGTAGTGGGTGACTTTGAAGGCGATGATTTGAGCGGTCATCGTGGTGCCGATATTAGCGCCCATAATAATACCGATGGACTGGGACAGATTCATCAAACCGGCGGAGATGAACCCGACAACGAGCACGGTGGTCACAGAGGAGGACTGAATGATTGAGGTGACAGCAGCTCCCGCGGCGGCTCCCGTGAAGCGATTAGTTGTTAATTTAGAGAGGATTTGCCTCAGTCTGTCACCGGCAATGAGCTTGAGGGCCATCGACATGCGGTCGATGCCAAAGAGGAAAAGCGCCAGACCGCCAAGCATGCCCATCAACATGGGACCCAGCTCTATACTTGAGGCTGCTGAGGAGAGGATGGGATCCGAAGCAAGAATAGACACAAATGGAAGCATACAGAAAATGGCACAGAGGGCAATAGATCAAAGGAAAGTAGGGTAATTGTGGCCAAATGGGCTAGCAGCGTGTATTTTGCTAAATTCTGCCTCAAAACCTGCCAAATCAGCCGAAATTGCCCACATCAGTAAAAAAGATCAAAATAGGAGAGATTTTTTTTGACAGTAGACCACTCTCTGGTAGCTTGCCGCCCGCTTTCCAAAGATTGCTCGACCAGATGAGCCGCTCCATTGCCAGTAAATTAAGGCTTTGATTCGGTAAATCCTAAGAATAATCAGAGGGAAGTCCAGAGGGCAAATGCTCTTGTAGCTCAGGGGTAGAGCGCGTCCTTGGTAAGGACGAGGTCGGCGGTTCAAATCCGCTCAAGAGCTCCAGCCCAGGGCAACTAAACTATTAAGAAAAACCAGCAACCCTCACCGGGTAACCAACAAAACATAACACCATGGCTAAAGAAGCATTCGAAAGAAACAAGCCTCACGTTAACGTCGGCACTATTGGCCACGTTGACCACGGCAAAACAACTCTTACAGCAGCAATCACCACTATTCTCGCCGAGGCAGGTGGTGGCGAAGCTAAAGCATATGCTGACATCGACGCCGCTCCCGAGGAGCGTGAGCGCGGTATCACCATTTCCACTGCACACGTTGAGTATGAAACAGCAAACCGTCACTACGCTCACGTTGACTGCCCAGGTCACGCGGACTACGTGAAAAACATGATTACCGGAGCTGCCCAGATGGACGGTGGTATTCTTGTGGTATCAGCAGCAGACGGCCCTATGCCTCAGACTCGTGAGCACATCCTGCTCGCCCGTCAGGTTGGCGTTCCTGCTCTTGTTGTATTCATGAACAAGACGGACCAAGTCGACGACGAGGAACTCCTCGAGCTCGTCGAAATGGAAATCCGTGAACTCCTCAGCGCCTACGAATTTCCCGGTGACGACATCCCAGTCATCAAAGGTTCTGCTCTTAAGGCCCTCGAAGGTGATGCCGATCAAAAGGCAAACATCCTCAAGCTTATGGAAGCTGTTGACAGCTACATTCCAGAGCCAGAGCGCCCTGTCGATCAGGACTTCCTCATGCCTATCGAGGACGTGTTCTCTATTGAAGGTCGTGGCACAGTTGCTACTGGCCGTATCGAGCGTGGTATCGTCAAGAAGATGGAAGAAGTTGAGATCGTGGGTATCCGCGACACCCAAATTACTACCGTCACTGACATCGAAATGTTCCGTAAGCTTCTCGACGAAGGTCGTGCAGGTGATAACGTTGGTCTCCTCATGCGTGGTCTTAAGAAAGACGATCTTGAGCGTGGTCAGGTGATCGCCAAGAAGGGCAGCGTGAAGCCACACACCAAGTTCAAAGGTGAGATTTATGTTCTCAGCAAGGACGAAGGTGGTCGCCACACACCATTCTTCAGCAACTATCGTCCTCAGTTCTACTTCCGTACAACAGACGTAACCGGCAGCATCAAACTTCCTGATGGAGTTGAGATGGTCATGCCTGGTGACAACGTTGAACTTGAGGTTGATTTGATCACCCCTATTGCGATGGAGAAGACAATGCGCTTCGCTATTCGTGAAGGCGGCCGCACTGTTGGTGCTGGTCGTGTGGGCGAGATCCTCGACTAAGTTAATGCTTAGGTCTTGGTAGCCTTACCCACCCCGGGAAGCTACCTCCAAGGCTGGTTTTTAGGGGCACCTCGGTCATCTGATGCCGGGGTGCCCCTCAGTCGCCTAAAGACTAAGGCATCCAGAATAAAGCTAATACACATCACAGGGCAGTAGTTCAATTGGTAGAGCGTCGGTTTCCAAAACCGAAAGTTGCAGGTTCGAGTCCTGTCTGCCCTGCCAGCTTTTTTCAATAACAACAAAAACCTCCAAACATTTCATCTATCCCAGCAGCCGCAGTAATTCATTTCGGCCGTTAACCATCCAAGCAGTATGTTCAGAAAAAGCGCTACCTTTATCCACGAAGTCAAAGCCGAGCTCCGCAAGGCATCATGGCCGTGGGACAATGACCCCAAAGTCAAAGGATTTCAGAAATACAAAGAGCTCGTAGACTCTACGCTAGTTGTGCTAGTGGCGATGATCTTGCTTGCCGGTTTCGTCTCTCTTTTTGATGTCGTTGCCACTAAGGTTATCGGACTGCTTACGAGCCTCGGACAATAGTCAGACCCCCAGAGCTAAGCTAACAAGCCAAGCGAGATTTTTTCGTTTATTGCTCTTACCTCCAATCACACCAACACTTTTTACCACCCACCAGCCATGCCAGTAATTCCAGAAGCACGCAAGCAATGGTACGTCGTCCACGTTCTCTCCGGCCAGGAGCAGAAAGTCCGCGATCGTATTAAACGCCAAGTTGAAGCCGAGGAATTGGGTGACGTTATTTTCGATGTTCTTGTCCCTCAAGAACGCGTTGAAGAAAACCGCAAAGGCAAAAAAATAGAAACCAAGCGCAAGTTTTTCCCAGGATATATCATCGTTAACATGATGCTTTTTGATGGTGAGCAAAACCTTGTCGATAAAGTCTGGTATTTCATTAAGGAAATGGACGGCGTCATTGGCTTCGCAGGCACTAAAGGCAAGCCTATCCCCATGCGTCAGCGTGAGGTTGACGGTATGCTCGGCCAAATCAAAGAGCGCGAGGAAAGCGTTCGCCCCGCCATCACCTTTGAGACCGGAGACACCGTTAAGGTCGGTGACGGACCCTTTGAAGGGCAAAATGGCGTTATCGAGCAAATTGACCACGAAACGGGCAAGCTTCTCGTTTCCGTTACTATTTTTGGACGTGCCACCCCTGTTGAGCTTGAATCTTGGCAGGTAGAAAACGCCTAAAGACCACCCATACATCATCTCTTAAAGAGTTATCTATTTCATCAATTCTCATCAACTAATAACCATTATTCAACACCACCATGGCCAAGGAAGTTAAACAAATTCTCAAGCTGCAAATTCAAGCAGGACAAGCCAATCCATCACCACCCGTGGGCCCAGCACTCGGACAGGCTGGCGTTAACATCATGCAGTTCTGCAAGGATTTCAACGCAGCCACTCAGAAGCAAGCCGGCGATCTTCTCCCTACGGTGATTACGGTTTTCAAAGACGCATCCTTTACGTTTATAACCAAGCAGCCACCAGCAGCGGTTCTACTTAAGAAGGCGGCAAAGATCGCTTCAGGATCAGGTGAGCCAAACAAGGAGTCATGCGGAAGCATTACGAAGGCTCAACTCATGGAAGTAGTCAGCGCTAAGATTGCAGACCTTAATACGAACGATCCAGAGCAGGCAGCCAAGATCCTTGCGGGCACCGCCCGTCAGATGGGTCTTGAGATCAAGGGCATGTAACGTGTCCCTGAAAAAACCTCGCCACCACAATTTTCGATACGAAAAACAAACCGCAGGAGGAATAAAGCGCTCATTTATAAGCGCCGAACTCCGACAGCACTGCAAACAAAACAATGAGCAAAAGAAGTAAACGCTACCAGCAAGCGGCCGAACTTGTCGAAGAAGACAAGCAGTATGCCCTTAAAGACGCGGTGGAACTCCTCAAGAAGTTCCCTGCACCTAAGTTTGACCCCACAGTCACACTATCATTAAAACTTGGCATCGACCCCCGCAAGAGTGACCAAATGGTCCGCGGCTCTGTCGCACTTCCACACGGCACAGGTAAAAGCGTGCGTGTTGTCGTATTCGCCTCAGGTGATGCTGCCAAAGCTGCGGAAGCAGCAGGCGCCGATGAAGTCGGCATGGCAGACTTGATCAAGAAGGTCCAAGAAGGATACACAGATTTCGACGCTGCTATCGCGACTCCCGACGCCATGTTGGAGGTTCGTAAGATTGCCCGCGTGCTCGGACCACGTGGTCTTATGCCCAACCCAAAAACGGGTACCGTAACTGAAGATACAGCTGCTGCTGTTAACGCGGTTAAGGCTGGACGTATTGACTACAAGCTCGACAAAAACGGCAACGTTTCTGCTGCAATCGGTAAAGCTTCTTTCAGTGATGATCAACTCACCGAAAACACCACCGCTCTTCTTGAGAGTGTGGTCAAAGCCAAGCCAGCAACCGCGAAAGGCAACTATATCGAGAACGTTACCATCAGTGCCAGTATGTGCCCGGGTGTAGCCCTCGAGTCATCCCTTTACGCCGTTAACCCATAATAACCAAGGAGAGACAAGACCATGAATCCTGATAAAAAATACATCATCGATGAGCTCTTCGAGCGCGTCAACTCATCACCTTTTGTGCTGGTGGTTGATTACACTGGCATGACTGTGCCTGAATTCGACGAACTACGCACCCGCCTCACACAAAACGGTTCCGAGTGCCACGTTGCGAAGAACACCTACATGCGCAAGGCGATTGCCAATGCCGAGCTTCCTGACATCAGTGAGCACCTGCTTGGACAAACTGCATTCGTCACTGGCGAATCAGATGTCTGCGGTGCCGCCAAAACGATCAAGAGCTTCGTTAAGGAGTTCAAGAAGCCTGAAGTGAAAACGGGTATCCTCGATGGCGACATCCTTGATGCAGCGCAGATCGAGGCTCTTGCCGACCTGCCGTCACGCGAAGTGCTGCTTGCAACACTTCTTGGCACTATCAATGCACCTGCTTCACAGCTGGTCCGCACCCTCAACGAGCCCGCAGCATCGCTGGCACGTGTCATCAAAGCCAAAAACGAAGGCTAATAACAATCTGAACGGATGGCGTATCCCTCTCCAGGGAAGCGCCTGATAAAAAAAAGGTTCCCACGTCGGATCTTAGGCATAAGAGCTGAAATGTCCGGAAGCTCCGGGCGCGACGTAACCAACAAAGGAGAAAAACAAAATGGCTGACTTAACAAAAATAGCTGAAGAACTGGGC